>JACCDN010165090.1_pt1 | contig 95645 bp, 83 predicted proteins | sample 7441691 | NCBI WGS metagenome assembly JACCDN01 (sample SAMN15323439, study PRJNA562643) | freshwater metagenome | isolation source: river surface water | place: USA:Blue River Watershed | collected 2017-08-16 | reverse complement strand
TGGGTTACTTAGGTTAAAAACTTCACATTCAGGGTACATTCTCTTGGCAAGTGTAGTCAGAACCTTTCCAGGTCCCACTTCGATAAAGCTTCTAACGCCTTGATTGTGGAGGAAATCGATTGTCTCCCTCCATCTAACTTTTCCACAAACTTGATTAACTAATAGATCTTTTATTTTTGATTTGTTTTGATTTGGTTCAGCCGTGAAGTTTGCTACAACAGGAATTTCTAATTCACTAATCTCTAAATCACTCAAGGCTTTGTTCATTATCTCAGATGCGGGTTTCATCATAGAGCTATGGAAAGGAGCACTTACATTTAACTTAACAGCACGCTTTATACCAAAATCCTTAGAGGCCTTTTCTGCATACTCTATAGCAGATATCTCTCCACTCAATACAAATTGACCTGCACCATTGTCATTTGCCATTTCACACACACCAATCTTAGAAGACTCTTTTGCAAGAGAGTTGCTAGATGATTCATCAGTGTTCACTAATGCCAACATTCCCCCTGCCCCATAAGGGACAGAGTTTTGCATAGCTTCACCTCTTGTTTTCAACAATTTAGATGTTTGAGATAAACTAAATGCACCAACTCCACATAATGCACTATATTCACCAAGCGAATGTCCAGCAGCAAAAGAGGCTACATTTGATAATACATCTAAATTCAAGTTTTTACTCAGCACCCTAAATACAGCTATAGAAACAGCCATAATGGCAGGCTGGGCATTCACAGTCATAGTAAGCTCTTCAAGATCACCGTGATTCATTAGTTTAGTCAGACTAAAATTGATAGAATCATCTACTTCTTTAAAAACATCCTTTGCTATATCGTAAGCATCGTATAGCTCAAGACCCATTCCTATGAACTGGGACCCTTGCCCAGGAAACAATAGAGCACTTTTATTCATTTTAATATCCTAACTTTAAGCCTTTTTAGAAAGAAAGCTTAGTGCCAAACAATGCTACAACACCTCTATTAGGGCGTTGATTGTTTTCACCAAGGTTGAATGATGTCACTTCTGCATAAGGCTTGAAGCCAGGCATTAATTTATATTCAACACCTAAGGATAAAAGTTTAGCCTTATCATAGCCATATTGCTTTGTGCCACCAGCTATACCCGCAGCAGCTCTCGATGAAAAATAAGTTATGCTAGTAGATAAATCTCCACAACTATATCCAGCTCCTAGTGTATAAAAAGATGAATGTTGCTTCACGCTTTTATCAAACGATTTATATACACCTGAATGTCTCCAGCTTCCATAAGACCCTCCTAAAGAGAATCCTTTATAGGAAAACACAGATCCTGCATCCCAAGCCCTAAGGGGTCTACGAGCATTTATTGTTCCATTATGATCATATTTTTTAGATTTACCCATTTCACCAGTAACAAATGATGCAATTTTAACATCCCGAATATCAATTTCATATTTAATCGAAAGGTCAAATACATTTTTATATCCTGGCTTTTCATCATAATTCAAAGTATTAGAAGGAGCAGCGGAGAATACACTATCAGGCTTCTTCATAGCTTCATTAACAGTACCCTTAACAGCAGCATCTGGTACATAAGTCAACCCTACCTGTATCCCATTATACTTAGGAGAATAATAGCTGATTTTGTTAGCAGAACCAGAAGCATCGTGCGCAACTACAAGATCTGGTGACAATATATAAACAGATCCGTTCTCTTTTCCTGTTTTGGTATACTTATTCATCCAAAACAAAGAATCACCACCCCAAGCTCCACCAGTTGCAACATCTAGTGGAGCAAAAACTTGCTCCCTGAATTTTCCAGCAGCACCGTCATGTGTTCCTGCTTCAAATCTTCCTATGTTATACTCAACATACATCATGCTTTTGTTAAGTATGGTTTGGCTGCCTGATTTGCTTTTAGAAGTGTTTGCATTAAACTCTACCATTCCGCCATACTTAAAATCAGATTCTGTAGCGTAATCTATTTCAAGCTTTATCTTTCCATTATTCACAAGTCCACGATTTCTTAGAAGTTGGCCTTCTTTATTTTCTTTAAACTGGCTACCTTGCTTAACAACCCCATATTGAGTGTCTAGTGAGCCACCTAGCTTCACAGTAGCTTCAGCAAAAGCAGTTGATGCAACAGGAAAGAAAGACAATAAAAATAATGGAAGTTTTTTCATACGCAACCTTTAATAAATTATGTGAAGTAATGATACATTGATTATTGAATTAGTCTAGTGTAAAATGCTTTAAAGCATTATTAAATTTAGAATTAAATGATAAAGATAGGTAACCATACGTTAGATGGAAGCGTTATATTAGCCCCTATGTCTGGCGTAACAGACAAGCCTTTTAGAAAAGTTGTCAGGAAATTCGGCGCCCCACTTTTAGTAACAGAAATGATAGCTAGCAGAGCTATGATAATGCAAACAAGGCAATCCATGCAAAAATGTTCTTTTGATCATGAAGGAGGGTTAACATCAGTTCAACTTGCAGGATGCGAACCTGAAGTTATGTCTGAAGCGGCGAAGCTGAACGAAGATATGGGTGCAGCAATAATAGATATAAATTTTGGCTGCCCAGTAAAAAAAGTTGTTAATGGACATGCTGGGTCTGCCTTGATGAGGGATGAAAAAAAGGCTGCTGAAATTTTAAAAGCTACTGTCGATTCTGTAAAGATACCAGTCACTCTTAAAATGAGAATGGGATGGGATAGCTCATCTCTTAACGCACCTTCTCTTGCTAAAATAGCAGAGGATCTAGGAATAAGGATGATAACTATACACGGACGTACTAGATGTCAATTCTATTCAGGAAATGCTGATTGGGACTTTGTAAAAAAAGTTAAAGATGCAGTAAAAATACCAGTCATAGTCAATGGTGATATCAAATCTCATACAGATGCAGCCACAGCATTATCATCATCTGGAGCAGATGGCGTTATGATAGGAAGAGGTGCATATGGAAGACCTTGGTTAATAAATCAAGTTTCCGAATATCTAGAAACTGGAAATGTGTTAGAAGACCCATCACTTTCAGTAAAAAGAGATACCATATTAGAGCACTACGAAGATATATTGAGTTATTATGGAATAGAAAATGGAATGCTAATGGCACGGAAGCATATAGGTTGGTATAGCTCTGGAATAGAAAACTCAGCTTCCTTAAGAAGCAAGGTCAATCAGACAAAAGACCACAAGGAAGTGCAGATGCTTATCAACCAATTTTTCGTCTCTTAAAAACAATTTAAGGATCTCGTATTGTAAGCAACAAAAATAGAATTTATAAAACTGATTTAAATAGCTTGCTTATATTGAAATATTGATGTATCCTGTGTCTACATACTTTTGACGGTTCTTTGAATATCCTGGCTAATAAGTCTCTACATTGCGCTTCGCAGCTTCTAATGTGCTTCCTTTTTCGGTTCAGTGTTTGTTTAAGTCCTTCTGTGTTGCAAGGCTGTGCCTGCTGCACTGGTATGTGTATTTAATATGATGATTTAATAGGAGATATATCATGGAAGGAAGTGTTAAGTGGTTCAATCCAACTAAAGGTTTTGGTTTTATACAGCCTAGCGATGGTGGCAAAGATGTGTTCGTTCATATCAGTGCTCTTCATGCAGCTGGAATAAAAGAATTACAAGATGGGCAAAAAGTTAGCTTTGAGCTTGAAACTGTAAAAGATAGAACATCAGCTATCGATATTAAAATTATAGATTAACAACCTTAAAGTTGTTTATTAGTGAATTGGGTGGTCTAAATGACTGCCCTTTCTTTTTTTAGGTAATACAAAACATGAAGAATTTTAGTCAATTAGGGGTTTCATTAGAGCTAACTGCAGCTTTGGAAAAGCATGGGATTACATCCCCAACTCCTATACAAGAAATGTCAATTCCTTCCGCAATGGATAGTTTAGATATATTAGCTTCTGCCCCTACTGGCACAGGAAAAACATTAGCATATGCCCTGCCATTGATCCACGGCGTATCTTCAAATCCACAAAAAACTGCATTGGTTTTAGTTCCAACTCGCGAACTAGGAATGCAAGTTTTTGAGAATGTGAAAAAGCTAATCAGTAGAGAGGTAAAAGCCTCTCTTTTAATAGGAGGAGATGCAATAGGCTTTCAGCTTAAGGGCCTTCGAAATAACCCTAACTTCATTATAGCAACACCTGGCAGGCTAAATGATCATATAAAAAGAGGAAGTGTTAACTTAAAGACTGTATCTTTCTTAGTTTTGGATGAAACTGACAGAATGTTAGATATGGGATTTGAAGAGCAACTAGAAATCATATTGAGTAAATTGCCAGAAGAAAGACAAACACTTATGTTTTCTGCAACATTCCCGCATAACATAATGAACATTTCAAAACGATATCTAAAAGACCCTAAAGTCGTTACGCTTTCTAAAGAACAACAACCTATGCCTAAAATCAAACAGACTATGCTTAGAACATCTCCTTCTGAGAAATTCTCTCATTTAACTAAAGCAATAGATGATAGTGATGGCTCTGTATTGGTGTTTGTAAAAACAAAACGTAGCGCTGATGAAATCACAGATAAATTAAGAGAGATGGATTATAAAGCCTGCGCCATGCATGGAGATTTAAGACAAAACGCCAGAGCACGAACCATAAAAAGATTCAGAGATGAAGTAACAAAAATTATGGTCGCGACAGACGTTGCAGCAAGAGGGCTAGATATACCGCATATAAAATACGTAATTAATTACGATCTGCCACAATGCAAGGAAGACTACGTTCACAGGATTGGAAGAACTGGCAGAGCTGGTGCAGAAGGTATTTCATTATGCCTCGTTTCTCCAGAAGACAATAGAAAATGGCAGCTTATAGAAAAAATGATGCAAAATGCTGGCATATCTAAAGGAATAATGGAGGATGATGGATATAATGAATACAGAAATAATAAATCCACTAGGAAACCATCAGCACAAAAAGAAAGATGGGGAGCTAATAAAAAATCTAAGCAAGTAAGCTTTGGAAGAAATAAAGGTGATTATAGATTTTCAGAAAAAAGAACTAGAGACAAATCTTTTGATTTTAAATCAGATAGATTTGAAGATGGTGTAACTAGAGAAAGAAAGCCTAGAGGAAATTCTACATTTAATAGAGATTCATCAAGACCATCTTTTGCTAGTAAATCAGATAGATTTGAAGATGGTGTAACTAGAGAAAGGAAGCCTAGAGGAAATTCTACGTTTAATAGAGATTCATCAAGGCCATCTTTTGCTAGTAAATCAGATAGATTTGAGGATGGTGTAACTAGAGAAAGAAAGCCTAGAGGCAATTCTACATTTAATAGAGATTCATCAAGGCCATCTTTTGCTAGTAAATCAGATAGATTTGAGGATGGTGTAACTAGAGAAAGGAAGCCTAGAGGAAATTCTACATTTAGAGATTCATCAAGACCATCTTTTGCTAGTAAATCAGATAGATTTCAACCTTTTGAAGAAAGATCAACAAGAAATAGAAGAGACGATGATCAATCAAGCACTCTATATTCAAAACCAAAAAAATCTTATTCAGAATTCTCTACGGAAAAGGAAAGCAGAAGAAGAGATACACGCTTTGAAGATGATACACGCGGCAGAAAATCTAAAAACACGTTTTCATCACGTGGGCCTAAAAGAGATTCGAATGATAGTTTTTCAAGAGATAGAAAACCTAAAAGAAGCTTTTCAGATAATGGCAGGTCTGCAAAACCATCTAGAGAAGTTTTATCTATGAGTAGAAGAAGCAAACCTAGATTTGAATAATTGAAACAACCCTTTAGATGATAATGAATAAGGGGTGTTTTCCATATAATGATTACAGCAGAGCCCAGATATTTATCTGGGCTCGCATTCGAATCGCAATGTTTTGATGGAAATATTAGTATTGTAATCGTATGGCAAAGACAAATCTTAATCAAAAACCCTAAAATGAACTAGCTGATACTCTGGGCGTCGAAGCCGAAAATGAAACTTTTGAGCCCAGAAATTTAGATACATGTTTTTTTCATATATCTTGCCCTAAGCTGTTATATTATAAGAATCAAATCAATAATATAAAATCTTTTCATCATGTCTTGGCTATAACGTACAATAAATCATGAATCTTTTATACCGAGTTAGCTATATATCATCACATAATTAATTAGTTTTTTAAAAAACAACAGTTAAACAAATCTAAACATTAGAAAACTCTTGTAATTCTTAATATTTATAAGATAGAATCAAACCATATACTAAATTTATATTGAAAAATGATCTGTAAACGCCTTATTCTTATCCTTTTCCTTCTTTTTGTTCCATTTGCCCTAGAGGCTAATGCCACTGCAAAACCTAGACCACTTGGTGGAGAAAAAAGAATAAAAATAATAAATTACGTCCCGAACACTGTATTTACATTCACAGGTCATTACTTATTCCAATCTATAATAGAATTCGGAATAGATGAGGAAATACAAACAATATCAATGGGCACATCTTCTCCTTGGCAAATAGTTCCATCTGGAAATAGAATTTTCATAAAACCAATAGAAGATGAAGCCACAACCAACATGACAGTAATAACAAACAAAAGGATGTATTTCTTTGAAATGCATGCGGAAGAATCAGAAGGTGTAGGTGACGACAATATTGCATTCATAGTCAAATTCGTATATCCAGAAGACAACAATTTCAACTCATTAAAGCAGGTAAAATCATCTTCTGGGCCTGATTTAAGTACACCTGAGAAATATAATTTAAACTATAAAATATCTGGCGATGCGAAAGATATAGAGCCACTTCAAGTGTTTGATAATGGTGAATTTACCTATATGAAATTCAAAGATATAAATGCAGAAATACCTGCTATCTTCCATGTTGATAAAAAAGGAAACGAGGGACTTGTTAACTTCAGAGTACAAAACGGATACGTAGTTGTAGAAAGGGTTGCTTCAAGATTCACTCTACGTCATGGCAAGGATACCATATGCATATTTAACGAAAGTTATGAATAACAACTAGTGACGAAAAAACTTGGATAAAATTTCTTGCAATACTTCCACATATACTGATACTGTATAGCTCACAATTAATATAGCCCTGTTCAATAGAATTGACAAGTGATGTACAAATAGAAAATATGAAACACACATATATACTAGTTGATAATGTGCCAGGAAATTCAAATCAAGCTAGACGCATTTCTGAGATCTGTAAATTAAATGGCAAAGAAGTTTATTTGGATTACAACTTACTTGGGTCTGTAACAAACAAGATATCTTTAGGTCTGCTTAGATTAAAAGGCAGTTCTCGTAATGATTTATCTAATTTAAAGCCTGACACAATAATTTCTTCAGGAAGAAGAGCAGCTGCAATAGCATTGGAAATAAAAAATCGCACTCCAAACACCAAGATAATACAGATTATGAATCCAGAGCTACACTTCCATCTATTCGACCTAATACTTCTTCCTAGGCATGATATAAAAGATCACCTTCTGAAACATAAGAATATATTATGGATAGATGGAGCTGTTAGCAACCCAGATATCAAAAAAATTGAATCAGAAGCTGAATTATTACGCAAAGAATATGACATAAGCCACTCCACACCGATATGTAGCTTAATCATAGGAGGCTCAACTGGTAAAAAGTCTATAACAAAAGATAATATAGATGAGATTATGTCATTAGTCTCACAATATATAGAAAAAACAAATTCAACATTAATAGTAACAACCAGCAGAAGGACACCACATAATATAATCAATCACTTAGAATATTATACTAACAATCAACCATATAGAATTATATTGTATAAATACTCTCCTCACAGCTTATTCAACCCGTATTGGGGAATGATAGGAGCATCTTCAGCTATAATTGCAACGTCTGATTCCATTTCTATGTGCTCTGAAATTGCAAGCTGTCATAAATCTCTATTCTTATACGGCACCCATAGCATGCTTAAACCAAAGCATCAAAGATTTATGAATAGCCTAATAGAAAGAGGTATAGCTAAAGATCTTAGATCTGGAATAAGGCACTATACTCCTAGTCAATTTAATCAGACTGAGATTATACGATCTGCAGTTAATACTATTTTAAATAAGTAATAACCGGGTAAATGTCTGAGCATAAAACGTAAGTAAGTTATTGCTATATGCATGAGGTTAAAAATTCTAAAATAGAATCAGTAAGCAGGGCTGTAGATAGTCTGTTTGCCTATAGAAACAACTGCTACTCCATAACCTTCGTTAGCTAAAAACCGAACTAATCTTTTTTCTAGCACTTCTTTTGCTGTAGAGTATCATTAATAATGGGTAACATAGATGAGATTTTAATGCTTAACCTTAGCAAGGCGGAAATGGGGATTTCATTAGAAATTTTAAAAATACTGAAAGATAAGAAATGTTTGGTTGCGGGGGCCAGATTCGAACTGACGACCTTCAGGTTATGAGCCTGACGAGCTACCGGGCTGCTCCACCCCGCGACAAGTAATACGTGGAATTATAGAGCAATACCATTAACTAAGCAAGCAAAATCTTAGACTTAATCATAAAAACATTTACTTAAATCAAGATCCTATTGAATCAAGAACCTTCCCTGCATGACCTAGAACTGACACATTTCTCCATATGTTTAATATCTTTTTATTAGGAGATATTAAAAAAGTACTTCTATCTATACCCATATATTTTCTACCCATCATGCTTTTTTGCAGCAAAACACCATATGCATTGCAAACATCTTCTGATTTGTCAGAAATCAATGGAAATGGCAGATCACATAGGCTAGAAAATTTTTTATGACTAGCTTCACTATCTCTTGAAACGCCTATTATTATTGCGTTTTTAGAAATAAACTCATCATGCCTTGAGGCGAAATCTTTAGCTTCTATTGTGCAACCAGGTGTGTTGTCTTTAGGGTAAAAATACAATACTACATATTTCCCCGCTGCATCTTCTAATGTCATATTTAGACCATCTAGTGTAGTCCAAGAAAAATCAGGAGCAGAATCGCCTATTGATAATTGTGTCATAATTTTTCACATAAGTTAATAGTGTCTCTTTAGACTAACATAATAGAACCTTGCATGCAAAATTTATTATATTAATATTTATTTGCCTTAAAACTTCTTATTTAGCTGCTTTCTGTTCGAGAAATTACGCAAAAAACCAGGAGATAATATAGAAAGAGGGTTAACCATTATCTTAGGATCTGAATTTATAGAGCCACTCAAAGTATAATTCATGGCTATAAGACCTCCTTTGCCTCCACTTAATTGCTTCAATATAGGAGTCTTTCCAGATATTGTGTTTATTATATTTACAGGTGATATAACACCTCTTACATCTATATATTCCGAAGCTAAATTAAATGTTCCGCTTCCTGTCATATTAAATATATTTCCCTCTTGCACACATTCATCCATTATTAGCAAATTATGACCATATATTAAGTTACAATGAAGCTTCTGAAACCCTATACCTTTTCCGCCCAAAGTATCAGCTATTCCTTTAAATGATGCTGATGTTGTAGCTGTTATTGTCAAAATGCTAGAAAGCATAGGGCTTTTTGTTAAGTGATAATCAGTAATATCAATAACCCCCTTTGATATACCTGTTTTGCTATCTAGCTTTGCCTTAAAAGATAATAGCCCTCTATCCATTTTTGTGTATAGGTTTAAAGCCTTAAGGCTTTTTCCAGCATCTCCGCTATACCATGAAAAATCTGGATAAGAGTATTGTATGTTGAAATTTTTCCCATCCTCAAATGTGCCACTAAAATTTATAGAAGTGCATAAAGTGTGATTGCATTCTATCGAAACTGAAGGTTTAGTAAGGATCAATCCATTATGCATTCCTACAGTTCTTAAAGATGAAGAGAGTTTAAACTGTGTCTTGGATTCGGAAGCATTTTTTAAGATCTTTTCTAATGCTATATTTGTAATATCAAATCTGTCACCTCCTATATGAATAGATCTAAACAATTCGTTTGCATTATAAGAAAAGGTGAAATTAGAGTCATTGAATCGTGTTTTGTTAGAATTAATAGAACGTATAGAGCGATCTTCATTTAACTCTATTACTCCAACACTATTCAGTGATGGTGACTTTAATGAGTAATCTTTTAATGTTATTGTGCCATCTTTATTATTGATCAATTCCGCAGAGAATAGACCTTTTAAATTACCTAATTTAAACATAGAAAAATAAGTATTATTAAAATCTATATTATCACCTATTTTTATTTCTATTAAACGTTTTACATCACCATTTGATTCTATTTCTGAATATTTGAAAGGTATTTCTTTTTTTATAAAAGATGGAGCTGTTAACCCTATTTCCTTTAGCTCTTTTATTGAAACCGTATCTGATATCTCAGTTTTAGAAGAAATTTGATCATTAGAAGGAATTATATACACTATTTTAGATGGAAAGATTTTATCTATAACCCCAGATCCATCTATTTTGAACTCACCATCGTCATATGTAGCTAAAAATTCTCCTTTTTGTATACTATGACCATCTTTTATATTGCTAGATTCAACATTACTAAGCTTTGCTTCTACATGTATGTTAGATTTCTTATCGGAAGCCAACGGTATCTTCAAATCTATTATAGCATCAGCGTATCCTTTTAAATCTTTTATAGCTAATTTTCTAGATTGAGAATGAGACATTGCAATATCAACTATAGGTGATAAATCTCCTTTTATCTCTCCATTTAAAACTAATTCCGCGTAACTATTATCTATATTAGTTATTGTTGCCTTAAGATTTTCTACGGGCGTTTGATTGATTTGTGAACTTATGGCATCTATCACTATAGTATTATCTGCAAGAGTTATAGTGGCATTTAATGCATCTAATGATGTTGCTTTTTCAAGATATAACACAGATGCATTTTTTATAGAGCCATTCATCGATATTATAGGTTTTTGATTATCGATTTTTTGATATTTTCCCGTAGCATTAAAAAGAGAACCGCTTTTTAGACTTTTTTCTATCCATTTTTTAGTCTCAACAGCCATAGAAGAAGGCCATACTAAAAGCAAATTTTTAAGATCTATTCGATCTATACCCCAAGATAACTCTATCTTCTCTTCGTTTTCAAATATGCGTAACGATATATTACTGGAATCATATATCACCCCAGATGCCAGAAAAGAGCCATCTTCTTCTGCTTTTACCTTTAATTCTAATGCTTTTATATTGTTACTATCCTCTATAAGCAAAGTCAGATCAGGCCTTATAGTTAAATTCAAATTTGAGATTGCAGATACTACACCATTATATCTCAAGGATAGATTATTAAATGACACGCTAGATATTGGCAAATATCTTAGCTTTGAATGCAAAATTCCATAAATTTCCTTTATACCAATCTCTTTAGAATCTGAATTCGAATCAGTCACTATTTCATCGATATCTAATGATAAATCTTTAAGGTTTAAATCTATCATAAAGCTTGGACGAAAAGATATAAGCTTAGAAATATCTATTCCTATTTCAACTTTTTCCAAAGTATTGTTTTGATTTTCAGAATTATTTAGCTTTATTTTATATGCAGTAATAACGGGCTTCAGGAACTCTGGATTAAAGCCTATCTCCATATTATCGACTGAAATATTATAACCTAAATTACTAACGTATTTCTCTACGTTTTTAGTGAAGTGTCTAAGGCTTATAGGATTTTGAGAGATAAACCTCATTGGCATGATGAACAATAAAATTATTATTGGCAATGATATTTGCTTGGTTTTCATTTTTATTAATATATTCTTTAGACTTTCCAAAATGAATATCTCATACTATTATCTGACTCAGAAAATTTGCTAACCGTATTATTGTATCATGAAAATTTCAAAACTACTTCTATTTTTTCTTCTTATATCAATCTCTAAAATTTCTATTGCAAAAGACTTAAATTTAAAGGCATTAGAAGATCATCTAAACAGCATTAAAACACTAGAGGCTACATTTAAACAATATGCATCTGGTTCACAAAGCGTTGGTAAATTATATATATCAAAACCATATAAAATAAAATGGGAATATACTTCTCCTAAATCGTCTTTAATAATAGGAAATAAAAATAGATTTATTTATTACGATCCTAAAATGCAAGAAGTTACCTATGTTCCCTCGGATAAAATACCTGGATTTTTCTTGTCTTATAAACAAATTAGCTTTGGTGATAACATATCTGTTTTATCAGTTTTAGAAGATAGAAATGATATATATATTGACGTACAAGATTCTGTCATGAAAAATTCTATGATGAAAGTGAGATTGGGCTTTCAAAAAAAACCATTAATAATAACTTCTATAACTGTAATAGATATAGCTCAAGATTCTGATATTTCGATACACCTTAGCGATATAAAAATAAATCAACAAGTTATTGATTCAGTGTTCGAATTCAAAGATCCAAATTTCTTCAAGAAAATAGGATGAAGTAATCTTTATATTTAATTATTCTTGCAAAATACGAATTATATGGTTTATATTCATGTTTATCATCAATAATAGAAATCCTATTTGATTATTGATTTCTAAATAAATTAAGAGAGGAAAAAATGATCGAGACTTTATTAAACGTTATGCATGTTGGACCTTTGGCAATCATTGCCCTATTTATTCTAGCTGATGTCGTAACTAAAGGTGTTTTTTTTAAAAAAGAACTTTATAACGCAGCTTTGCTTATTCTTTCTTCTATAGGTATCGCATCTGGCTCTTTTGTACACACTCATGATTCTGTGTTTTTAATTGATCCATGCTTTGCATACTCTGCAGCATTGGTTTTCGTAGCCGTTAGGCTTATCTCTTCTTCTCTTGTAAAAGTGAATAGATAAAAGATTGATATAGTGTACTTAGATGCTTTTACTGCTGCACTAGAAAAATTGCATACGGAAGGTAGGTATAGAGTTTTCAACAATATAGCATACCTTCCAGATCAACCAGCTAAGGCTTATCACGCAGGGCTAAATAAAGAAATTATTGTTTGGTGTAGCAATGATTATTTAGGCATGAGTCATAACTCTACAGTAATTAACTCCGCTAAAGAGACTATAGATAGAATGGGTGTCGGTGCTGGCGGAACTAGAAATATTTCAGGAAGCAACACTCCTATTATAAACTTGGAAAAAGAGCTAGCTTCTTTACACAGAAAAGAAAGAGCTTTAGTTTTCACATCTGGCTATGTTGCCAATCATACAACACTTTCGACTCTATCTAAAATACTACCAAACTTACTTATATTATCAGACGCAAGCAACCATGCTTCTATGATACACGGAATATTAGATGGCAGAGTAGACAAACTAATATTTCGTCACAACGATATTGACGACTTAGAGGAGATGCTAAAATCACAACCATTAGATAGAATGAAACTAATAGTTTTTGAGGCTGTTTATTCTATGTCAGGCGATATAGCCCCTATCAAAGACATCATACGTTTAGCTAAAAAATATAACGCATTAACCTACATAGACGAAGTTCACTCCGTTGGAATATACGGACCAGAAGGCGCTGGAATGGCATCACAGTTAGAATGCATGGATGATATAGATATTATTCAAGGAACAATGGCCAAAGCATATGGTGTAATAGGAGGTTATATAGCTGGGAAAAACGTTATTGTAGACGCAATACGAAGCTATGCCCCAGGATTTATATTTACAACCGCACTCCCACCTGGGATAGCTGCGGCTGCTTTAGCAAGCGTTCAACATCTAAGAAAAAGCAACAAAGAAAGAGATGAATTACTGAATAATGTATCTTACCTCAGAGATGGATTGCTGAAAATTGGCATCAATTGCTCAACAGATACCCATATTCTCCCTATAGTGATTGGAGACCCTATAAAATGCAAATCTATTTCTGAAAAATTATTGAGAGAATTTAATATATATGTACAACATATAAATTTTCCCACAGTCCCGAAAGGAAGAGAATGCTTGAGGATTACTCCATCACCTCTCCATACAAAAAAAATGATAGATGAATTCATAAAAGCTTGCTCTAAAGTGCTTTAGCTTACAATTCCAGCAAAAGCATCCTTGAAATCCTCATTACAGGAGCATCATACAGCATCTTTAATCACTACAATACTGAATTCCCATTTTCAATAAAATTAGTAGAGCAATATGAACAAGTATTAAGTCTTCTAAATATGTATACCACTTATTTGACAACAGGCTTTTAATGTATTTTTCATAAGACATGCTACAGTCATTGGCCCTACTCCACCTGGAACTGGTGTTATATATCCTGCTACTTTAGAGGCAGATTCAAAATCCACGTCACCATAAAGCTTGTTTTCTAGGCGTATAATACCAACATCTATTACGCAACAACCTTCTTTAAGCCATTCACCTTTTACAAAATTAGGTACACCAACTGCAGAAACCAATATATCTGCACTCTTAACTTCCGCCTCTATATTTATTGAATATGAATGGGCTACTGTAACTGTGCAATTTTCTCTTATAAGCATAGCAACCATTGGCCTACCCACAATTCTAGAGCGCCCTAACACCACAGCTTTTTTCCCAGATAAATCATTGCCTAACACATGTTTTATCAACATCATTGCACCTTGAGGTGTACAAGATTCAAGTCCATTAACCCCTGAATAAAGCCTTCCTACATTTACATATGTGAATCCATCTACGTCTTTTTCTGGGTTTATCGCATTCAATACAAGATCTGAATCAACTTGCTTTGGCAAAGGAAGTTGAACTAAAATACCATGCACTTCCAACTTATTGTTTAACGATTCTATAATTGAGATCAATTCATTTGTAGTTACATCTTCTGGCAATAAATTAGGGAATGTATTTATTCCAACCTTTTGGGCTGATAACATCTTATTTCGTACGTATATATTGCTTGCTTCGTTATTCCCTGCTTGTATCACAGCTAACCCTGGCGTGATGTTGAAAGATTTTTTTAAATGTACAACCCTATCTGATACGTATTCCAAAAGAGATTCAGCAATTTTCTTTCCATCTATAATAGTACAATTATTTTTCACTTTTCTAATTTTGACACTCCTTTTGTTGTAGAATACTCAAAATGAAGTACTTTGCTAGGATTAATTGCATGATATGCACTATGTGATGCCAATGCAGATTCGGAAAAGCCTGTTAATATAAATTTTAATTTGCCAAGATAATCTGAGACATCTCCGATTGCAAAAACTTTCTCTAGGTTAGTTTCCATTGTTGATGGATTTACTTTTATATGATTTTTTTCTATCTCCAACCCCCAGTCAAGAATTGACCTGAGCTCTGTTTTCATACCAAAAAAAGGAAGCAAGAAATCGGCTTTTAGCTCTTTTATTTCACCTTCCATATTTTCTATAGTTACCTGCTCAATCGATGTAGCACACCCTTTTATTCCCTGAAGTTGGTAATGTGTAAAAAGATTTATCTTTCCAATCTCAACAAGTTTTTTAAGTGTTGATACAGTTGATGGAAGAGCCTTGAATTTATCTCTTCTATGTACAACAGAAACAGATGAAGCAATTTCTGAGATAGAAATTGCCCAGTCTAGTGCAGAATCTCCACCTCCAGCAATCACAACGTTTTTATTTCTAAATTTTTCTACGTCCTTTACTGAATAGAGTATAGAGTAACCTTCAAATTTATCTATATTCTCTATTGGTGGTCTGTTATGTGTAAATGCACCTACCCCACAAGCTATTATTACAGCTTTCGATTCTATAACATCTCCTGCACTGGTTTCAATTCTCCATGAATCTTCATGCTTATATAACTTTTCCGCTGTTCTTCCCAAAAGATATATAGGCTCAAAAGGAGAAGCTTGATCCTCTAGATTTTTTATTAAATCTATACCATTTATCATCTTAAAAGCTGGTATGTCATATATTGGTTTTTCAGGATAAAGAGCAGAACACTGACCACCAATAAAATCTAGTGCATCTATCACAGTAGAGCTTAGACCAAGCATTCCTGCTTGAAAGACTGTAAAAAGACCAACTGGACCAGCCCCTATAATTACTATATCACTCTGCAGCAATTTCATCTTTTTTTACGCACATCCCAAAAAAGTCTTTCATTTGAGTAAAGACAGCTTTTATATCATAATTAACATGACCTATATCTGGATATAAAACAAGTTTTTTAGGCTCTATTGCCACAGATATAATTTTTTCAGAATGCGAGTGAGGTATAACTAAATCATTAGTGCCATGTATTATTAAAAGAGGCTGTTTTATAGTTGCAATTTTATCTATAACACTAAAATTATCTTTTGTTAAATTATGTACTGGCATAAAAGGATACATCTCAGAAGCTCTGTCTGCAATTGATGTGTAAGGTGTTATAAGGAACAGACCTTTAAACTGGAATTCTGTTGCCATTTTTGTTGCAATACCGCTTCCTAATGACTCACCTATCAATACCATATCTTCTGTTTGATAACCTTTAGATTCGGCAAACTTGATTGCAGCCCTAGCATCATTGTATATTCCTTCCATAGATGGAGACCCTTCGCTTTCTCCAAAACCTCTCCATGCTGGTATTATGAATCCATACCCCATATCAGCAAGTTCCTTTAATTTATCAGCCCTGTCATCCAAACTTCCAGCGTTTCCATGTAAAAACACAGTCATATCGCAATCATGATCTGGTTTTCTGTACCAAGCTTGTAGCTTTGTTCCATCATCAGATGTTAAAGTGATTTCTTCAGCATTTGTAATTTTATAATGTGCAAGACCATATTTTTCACGCTCTGGATGATAAAGCAAATTTTGCTGATTCAAGTACATAAATAAAACCATTCCAATATATATAGCAGATAATACAAGAACGGATATTTTAAATTTTTTATTAGATATAACTTTTTTTAAAAATTGACACATAATCGAAAATGGAAATTTATTTATTTTGTGGCATTTTACTAAAGAACTTTAATATAAGCAAGTGAATTGTAAATTTCTTAGATCCTTTGGTTGAACGAATGTTCAGGAAGATAAAATTTTAATATATATGATTTGACACGACACTTCCTCGTGACATATATTGTTAACATATAAAACATTTGTTAAATTCCATGTATGCACAAATCCTTTAAAGAAATTTTCCTAAATCACGCAGGTCACGTTTCAGATAAATGGATAAATTATCTAGATATATATGACCTTTATCTCAAAGATTATATAGGAAAAGAACCAAATTTCCTCGAAATAGGTATACAAAACGGTGGCTGCATAGAAATAATGAGTGAATATCTAGTTAATGGAAACATATTCGGGATCGACATTAACCCAGATATACTTTCTTTATCATTAGAAACACACTGCAAATTGATGTGCTTTAATGCATCGGATCCAACCGCTATAGAGCATCACCTTTCTAAATATAAATTCGATATAATAATAGACGATGGATCACATAAAAACCATGATATCATAGCCTCATTTAAATCATTGTTTCATAAATTATCCCCTGGCGGCACTTATATAATAGAAGATATTCAAACCTCTTACTGGAGTAATTTCGCTGGAGGTGGACTCAAGAATGAAAATTCAGCAATATCCTTCTTTAAGAGTATGATAGATGTTGTAAATTTCTTTCACGTAATAAGAGATGCAGGAGTAGATCAAAATTTCATGGAGCAAAATAAAGACTATATAACTTGGATTGAGTCCCTGCATTTTTATGACAATGTTATAATAGTAAAAAAATTAAAAGATCAAAAATTAAATGCATATTACAGATCTATAACAGGTGATAGGGAAAAGGCTATAAACGCTAATGCACTAAATACTTTTTTAGGTTACAAAGTAAAATACAAATGGGAATAGATTTATATGTTGCTTATGGGCTGATTAGTCGTAGGCTGCTATACACTACAGGCCCTTTAATCAAAGGCGGGCACCATTTAATGACAAACAAAGTTTGACAACAGAGACAGCACCCTAGTAATGTAAATATCGGCCCCGGGTAAAAAGCGCCATTCTCGATCTAACAAGCCCCATTAGCATTACTACATCATACAACACTTCTATACATGCTGCAACAGATGTATTATCAAAAATAGAAAAAACATCTTTCATCTTTACTAGCCTTAATATGTAGTATATGATCACGTCTAGTTTTATAATTTTAAGGAACAATATGGCAGATATAAGAAATATAGCTATTATAGCACACGTTGACCACGGCAAAACAACTATAATCGGAAACATGTTGAAGCAAAGTGGCACCTTTCGAGACAATCAGAATATCGCAGTGGATGTAATGGATTCTGGGGCTCTAGAGCAAGAAAGAGGAATAACTATTCTAGCTAAGTGCACATCTATAATCTGGAATGATATGAAGTATAATATAGTGGACACACCTGGACACGCTGATTTCGGCGGAGAAGTTGAGAGGGTGTTATCCATGGTAGACGGAGTTGTACTTCTTGTAGATGCTGCAGAAGGCCCTATGCCGCAAACTAAATTCGTATTAACTAAGGCCTTACAATTAGGTTTAAAGCCCATAGTTATTATAAATAAAATAGACAGAAGTGATGCTAGACCAGATGAAGTTCTTGATGAAATCTTCGACTTATTCGTGGCATTAAATGCAACAGACGAGCAGCTTGATTTCCCTGTTTTATATGCATCTGGAAGAAGCGGTTGGGCTGTCTCTGATCTATCTCATGATAAGAAAGACTTAACTCCATTATTTGAGTTGATAAAATCTTATGTTCCAGCACCTGATGTTGACCAAAACGCAGATTTCAAGATGCTTGCAACAATATTAAATTATGACTCTTATGTTGGCAGATTACTTATTGGAAAAGTTTACTCTGGTAAAGCTAAAGTTAATGCATCTGTAAAATCCATAGATCTTAACGGCAATTTAGTTGAAAACTGCAAACTTACAAAACTATTTGGGTTCCATGGTATAGAAAGAGTATCCATAGATGAAATATCCGCAGGAGATATAGTTGCTGTAGCTGGCGTTGACAAAACATCTGTTGCTGATACCATATGCGACGTTAAAGTTACTGAACCTATATTATCTACACCTATAGATCCACCTACAATGTCTATAAGGATTGGTGTAAACAATTCTCCTCTTGCTGGAAGAGAGGGAACTAAAGTTACATCTAGGGTTATTCTAGACAGACTTCAAAGAGAAGCTGAGTCTAACGTTGCTATCACCTTAAAAGTTCAAGAAGGCGGGGAAAGCTTTGAAGTTGGCGGACGAGGAGAATTACAGCTTGGTGTATTAATAGAAACAATGAGAAGAGAAGGATTTGAGCTTTCAGTTTCAAGACCTAAAGTTTTATTTCATATTGATGAATCAGGTAATAAATTAGAACCTATAGAAGAAGTAGTAATAGATGTAGATGATGAATTTAGCGGCACTGTAGTAGAGCAGCTATCTCAAAGAAAAGGCTCTATGCTAGAAATGAAACCTACTGGTGCTGGAAAGACAAGACTAGTTTTCTTGGTTCCATCGCGTGGCCTCATAGGATACCAATCTTTATTCAGGAACGACACTAGAGGAACTGGTGTTCTTAGTAGATTATTCCACTCTTATGATTCTTATAGAGGAGAGATAGAAGGACGACTTAATGGATCTTTAATTTCAAATTCAGATGGTGAAACCACTGCTTACGCACTTTACAGCTTAGAAGAAAGAGGAGCTTTATTTATTTCCCCTAAAACTAAAGTATATGAAGGTATGATAATAGGTGAACATAACAGGTCAAACGACCTTGATGTGAATCCAGTTAGAGCTAAACAGCTAACAAACATAAGAGCTGCTGGGTCTGACGAAAACATAAGGCTTACACCTCCTAGAGCCTTCACTCTTGAGGAAGTTATTTCTTACATCGGCGATGATGAATTGGTTGAAGTTACACCTTTAAGCATCAGACTAAGAAAAAGAATGCTTAATCCTAGCGACAGAAAGAAAAACAGCAGATCTGAATAGATTATTAACTATAGCAAATTGTCAGTATAGCTTGTGTATACAGGCTATACTGCAGAATTGTTATCTAGACCTTACCAGTTAAGGAAAAGCTCTGCAAAGCAGGCTAGTCAGGACTCTCCCTTAAATTCGTTCACTTTATTTTAAATTTTATGTATATTTCTAGATATAAATCTTTTTCAAAAAAGATTTTCTATGGTGTTTGCATGGCCCATATTTTAATATGGCATCACGATGTTCTTTCGTTCCGTAACCAGAATTTCTATCCCACCCATAATATGGAAACTCTAAATGTATATTTTTCATAATGTCATCCCTAATAACTTTTGCAACGATAGATGCGGCTGCTATTGATATCGATTTTGCATCACCTTTAATTATTGTATGATTTTTTGCATTTGGAATTTTAGGGTCTGTATTACCATCTATCAGGAAGATATCAGCAGTGATTTGTGAGGCAGCTTTTCTCATAGCCATCATAGAAGCTTGAAGTATATTTATACTCTCTATTTCTTCAACTTCCACTACGCCAATTCCATATTGGCACTCAGAAATTATTCTGTCAAATATCCTCCTTCTTTTAGAGTCTGATAATTTTTTAGAGTCATTAATTTCAGATATATTAAATGTCCGTGGAATGATTACCGCGGAGGCCACAACAGGACCGGCAAAAGGCCCTCTCCCAGCTTCATCTACACCAGCTACGATTCCATCTATAGAGCGCTCTAATTCTAGTGTGGGGAACAAAATTCTGTACTTTTCTAATTTCAAAGTTTTTCCAATATAAAGTAATTTTGTTAAATTTCAAGTTTATCTTTTGAAGGTAATATGCTATTATGTTTCTGTTAATCAATATAAGTTGTTATGCGAGGTTTCAAATGTCTAAATCATCCACTCAACAACCCACTTTTTCCGTAGGTGACGATGTAGTATATCCTTCACATGGTGTAGGAAAGATCACTGCTGAGGAAGTAGAAGTTATAGCTGGGCAAGAGATGAGGCTATATGTTATTTCATTCGTAAACGATAAAATGATACTCAGAGTTCCTATATCAAGAGCTATAAAAACAGGTCTTCGCCATCTTAGCCCTGTTAATGAATTTGAATCTATTATGGAAATTTTAAAAAGTAAAGCACGTGCTGCAAAAGGAATGTGGAGCAAGCGCGCTCAAGAATACGAATCAAAGATAAACTCTGGCATTTTAAGCGCTATAGCAGAAGTGTTGAGAGATTTACATAAAAACGCTGAGGACCCTAACAGATCATATAGCGAAAGACTTATTTATGAATCAGCACTTGATAGACTTGCAACAGAGTATTCTGCTGCTGTTAGCACTAGCAAGGAAGAAGTAAGTAAGAAAATAGTAGAAGTTCTAAACATAGCAAAAGAAGAGTATAGCATAGCTACTATGTAGACAAAGCATATGTGTATACAATACAAAAAGGTTATGCAAAGTGAATGAAAACGATATAAGAGATGCCCTATCTGATATAACTGATGATCAGGGCTCTCCTGTTTTGCGTTTCATAAAAAAAATACTTATCAATGATGATGGAGTAATTGTTTTTGCACTTGAATACGAAGATCTAAATGATGAGATTAAGATATCAGAAAAAAACCTAATAAAAGATAAATGTATAGATGCTGTAAAAAAAGTGCCTTGGGTAAAAGATGTAAAGGTTGCTGTAACATCTAATAAAAAACAAGAACAACCACCTAAAAAAGAAAAGGTAAAATTTGATAATATATCTAAAATTCTATTAATTGCATCCGGAAAAGGTGGGGTTGGAAAGTCTACTGTATCTGCAAACATAGCTATTACTATGATGAATATGGGATTGAAAGTTGGGCTTTTGGATGCGGATGTATACGGCCCTTCCTTAATTACTTTGTTCGGAGTGAATAAAAAGCCTGCGATAAAAGATGATAAGATGTGCCCGATAGAAAAATATGGTATATCACTTATGTCCATAGGATTTTTGGTTGATCCTGATGAAGCTGTCGTATGGCGTGGACCAATGCTTACTAAAGCACTACACCACATGATGCGCTTTACTAATTGGCCAAATCTTGACTATCTTATAATAGACACTCCACCAGGCACTGGAGATATACACCTTACACTCTCTGAGAACTATATAATAGATGCAGCAATTGTTGTTACTACACCTCAAACTTTATCAACTGTAGATGCACAAAAAGGGATAAACATGTTTAACAAACTCAATATCCCTGTATTAGGTATTATTGAAAATATGAGTTATTTTTCATCAAACGGAAATATTTCATACCCTTTTGGTAAAGATGGTGGTAAGACTTTATCTAAGAAGAATGGGTTAGAATTTTTAGGAGAGATCCCATTAATACTGGAAATATCTAAATCATCTGATTCTGGCAAGCCTATAACTTATTTTGGCGGGAACGATATAGCCCTTGATGCATTTAATCTAATTGTAAGCAATATATGTTCAAAGCAATAGGACTTATGACTGGAAGCTCTATGGACGGCATAGACGGTGCCTTAATAGAGACCGACGGACTATTTTATTCACAGCATATTAGTGGAGCATCTATAGATTATTCTTCTGAATTTAAGATATTGTTACGCATATGCGAATACGCAGTTCAGCAAGAAAAGGGAAATCTAAATTTTACGTCTCTTAATTTTAAAAAGCATATGCTTAATTTTTTATCAGAGAACAACACTTCAGCAACACTTAATGAATTAGAAAATTATTTATCTAGCAAAGTTACTTTTGAAAACATAAGAAAGCATTTAACTATCCTTCACAGCCAAATAGTAGACCAATTGATCGAGGAGTCAGGAATAGAATCAGTGGATATAATAGGATTTCATGGACAAAATCTGTATCATAAACCTGAAGATAAAATTACTATTCAAATGTCTGATGGACAATTTCTTGCAGATATGACAAACACAAAAGTTGTAACAAATTTCAGGGCACAAGATGTATCAAGTGGTGGACAAGGAGCCCCCCTAGCACCAATGTATCACAGAGTTTTAGCAAGCATGAAGAACATGTTTCCAATAGCATTTGTAAACTGCGGCGGTATATCAAATATAAGCTATATAAAAGGCTTAGAGGACAATGGTTTCATTGGATTTGACACCGGACCAGGAAACGTTCTAATAGATAAATACATAAGGCATAAAACTTCAGATCAAGAGTTCATGGATCTTGATGGCAAGTATGGAATTAATGGTGCTGTGAATCATGATGTTATCGCTCTGCTCTATTCTAACTCTATAAAACATAATATAGGGAATTTCTTCACATCTCTCCCACCAAAATCTCTAGATTACAGCAATTTCTTTCTTATAGAAGAAATTCTAAAAATGAGAATAGAAGATGCATCTGCAACTTTAGAGTATTTCACAGCTGATTCCATATTAAACAGCTTTGATTTTATTGATACCAAATCTTTAAAGTCACTCGTTTTATGCGGTGGAGGATGGAACAACCCAGTGATAAAGCAATTTTTTATAGCTGGTGCCGCAAAGAAATTCCCTTCAACTTTAAACATAATTACTTCAGATGAATTAGGTTGGAAGTCAAAATATATTGAGGCTGAGATATTTGGATACCTTGCAGTGCGATCTAAACTTAATCTTCCCACAAGCTTACCAAACATTACAGGTGTTAGGATCCCAACCGTCGGCGGCAACCTACACCATCCTCACACATCTCTATAATAGATAAGGCATTAAATACAGGACATTCTCTTTCCACAATAATAATAGCATATAAATACAGCAAGAAAATCATCTAGATATTCTGCATGAAGAGCAAGTCTTTTTAAATTAAATTAATACAAAAAGACGTTGTATACCTAAACCTCACATGTTATCTTTAAATTAAGTTTAATTTAAATAACACTCTTATGGATTGGCTTACTGGCTTACTGGTCTTTTTAATTATTATTTTAATAAATTCTATATTTGTAGTTGCTGAAATTGCACTTTTAACTTCTAGAAAGAACAGACTGCAAAAATCTGCTTCTCAAGGTAGCCTTGCGGCTAAGAACATTCTAAAGTTATACAGAGACCCTGAAAAGCTTTTATCTACTGTTTTGATAGGAATAACTTCAGTTGGTGTAGCATCTGGTATGCTAGGTGGGGACACTATATCTGAGTATTTCGAAGCTTTCATAGGCCAAATCCCATTTTTATCAGAATTTAGTAAAGTAATAAGTGACACATTAACTGTCCTGATAGTTGTTTACATGACTGTATGCAGCGAATTAATACCTAAAAGAATAGCTATGCTTCACCCAGAAAAAGCTGCTATATCAACATCATATGTAATACTATTTTTCTATTATCTATTCTACCCTTTGATGATGTTATTGAGCTTTACCTCTAATTGGGCGCTAAGAATATTAAAGATAAAAGAAAACAAGCAAGAGCTTTCTGTTGAAGAGTTCAAAATGATGTTACAACAAGTTGAAGGACATGGATCATTTGATCAAACGGAAGCTGAGATGATGAGAAGGCTCTTAAATCTTGGTAACATGCAAGTCGGAGCAGTTATGACACCTAGAAGTCAAATGGTGTGTCTTGATATATCAGACCCTGAAGAAGTCAATATACAGAAAATCATAGATAACCCTTTCAACTACTTTCCTGTCACCGATAGGGACCCAAGCAATATTATAGGCTTTGTTTCTGCAAAGCAGTTTTTAAACAATAAATTTAGCAGCAAAAATATTATAGCATGCGCTAAAAGCAAAAACGTTCTTTACGTTCCAGAAATGGCTAATCTTACGAATTTGATGTCTAGATTTAGAGAAAATCAGATGAGAACTGCTATAGTTGTTGATGAATATGGTGGGATAGAAGGCATAGTAACATTAAATGATATTTTAAAAACATTTGTTGGTGATTTGGCAACATTAGTAGATGGACAAAAGCCCACTGTACAAAAGAAAAAAGATGGCATGTATGTAGTTAGCGGCTCTATCTCTGTTGAAGAAGTTATGGAAATAATGGGGGTTAATTCCCTTCCTGATGACGAAGAAGAAGAGTACAGAACTTTAGCTAGCTTTATATTAAAACAACTTAACAAAGTACCTCAAGCAAACGATAGTTTTATAGCCTTGGGTTGGACCTTTAAAGTGCTTAGTATGGATAAATTTAGAATACTGAAAGTGTCTATGACAGGACCTAAAAAATCGTGAATATACTAATATCTTGACTAATTGCTTCTCTGTATATATCTTTGCTCTGGACTTCTAGTTTTTTTGACTTCTTTTGGTTCTATAAATGTAATAGGATTATTAATAAAAGGTGTAAATCGATGGAAGATAAAGTTCTTCAAAGGCCTAGCTGGATCAAGGTCAAGGCACCAAATTCTCCAGCCTATTTAGAAACTAGAGATCTAATCAGATCTCATGGATTGAACACCGTATGCGAAGAAGCAGCTTGCCCAAACATAGGTGAATGCTGGTCTAAAAAACATGCAACTGTTATGATATTAGGCAGCGTATGTACAAGGTCATGTCGTTTTTGCAATGTTGCAACTGGTATGCCCGATAAGCTTGATCCTCATGAACCAGAGAAACTAGGAGCAGCAATCCAAAAACTAGGCTTAAGCCATGTAGTTATCACTTCTGTTGATAGAGATGATTTGCCAGATGGTGGAGCTAACCACTTTGTGCAATGTATTGAAAAAATAAGAAAAGTATCACCAAGCACAACTATAGAAATATTAACTCCTGATTTTCTAAGAAAAGAGGGTGCAATAGAACTTGTTGCATCTGCTCAGCCCGATGTTTACAACCATAACATAGAAACAGTTCCTTCTTTGTATAATAAGATTCGTCCTGGTGCTCGATATTTCCATTCGATGCAACTTTTACATAAAGTTAAGCAAATAAACCCTAATATCTTCACAAAGTCTGGCCTAATGCTTGGCTTAGGTGAAACAATTGACGAAGTTTTACAGGTTATGGATGACATGCGTGCAGCAGGAGTTGACTTCATAACAATCGGTCAATACCTACAACCTACTCCGAATCATGCTAAAGTGGAACGCTATCCTGATTTAGAAGAATTTGAATATCTAGCAAGAATCGCTAAAGTGAAGGGATTTTTAATGGTTTCTTCAAGCCCTCTAACTCGCTCTTCCTATCATGCTCAGGAGGATTTCAAAAAAATGCAGGAAGCGCGTTTACATTCAAATAGTAAAAAAAATGTTGCCTAAATTAAAAGATATAGATAAAGCTAAGCCTTCTTTTATTCAAGAATCCTCAGGAATCATTACGTTTATATTGAAGAAGCTAAAGCCTATATTACTCTTAATCTTTTGCATTATGATAATAGGATTAAATTCGACCAACCCACGCGCTGAACGCTTTAGAATCACTGGGATGGAGATTGCTTCAAATTTATATTCTATTTTAAACAAACCTATAGAATTCTTCAGCTATGTTATATTCAATATAGATCAAGCACTTAATGCTCATAATATACTTCCTTCTTTAAAGGCAGAAAACGAAGAGTTAAGGCTTAAGATAGAAGAATACAAAGAGATGGAACATGAAAACAAAAGGCTGCGTCATTTACTTCAATTCGCTAACCATTCTATATATTCCCCAATCGCCGCAAAAGTGGTGAGCGAGAGCTTTAATGGCTCGAAAAGCAGATTCTTGATCAATGCAGGATCTTCTTCCGGCATATCTGAAGGCATGCCAGTATTAAACGAGCATGGACTGATAGGTCGTGTAGTAGAAGTTTCAGAAGACAGCGCGCGAGTTATGGCTTTGCAAGATGAACAATCTAATATTCCCGCTATAATAAAGCAAGTGAACAAAAGATGTATTGTAAGTGGAAGTAGTGTATTAAATAAATCAGAAATTAAAATAAAATATTTAAAAACAGATGATCTAGAAGAAGGCATGGATGTCTTAACATCCGGAGATGGAGATTTACTCCCTAAAAACTTGCATATAGGATCTGTATCAAAACACAAAGGATTTGTAGTCCCTGCGTTTAAACTCGAAAATCTTGATTATGTTTTGATTTTAAAATCAAAACAATAACTATTCACAAAAAATACGTAAAATTTTTTACCTTATATCAGCACATATTTTAAATCATGCGAACAAATTTAAAGGCAAATCTACAGAGTATGACTTACGTATATCAGCGAGTGTAAGATTCCAAAAGCTCCTTTACGTAATTTAAAATGGGAAATTTTATTAGTCGTTAGCAACCATTCTCTCATCTGCTATAATTGATTCTTTAACAACTTCTTTAAGAGCATATCCCCTGCCCCATACAGTCTCTATATAATTCATACCACCAGAAGCTTCATATAATTTTTTTCTCATTTTGCAAACGAACACGTCTATAATCTTAAGCTCTGGTTCATCTACAGGATTATATAGCTGCCCTAAAAGACTTTCTTTAGAAACAACATTGCCTTTTCTCATAGCCAGCGCCTCTATTAGAACTTGCTCTTTTGCCGTTAAATGTATCAAAATATCATCTATATAAGTTGAGTGAGAATTGAAATCTATATATAAATTACCTACCCTAAATATCGCATTAGAATTGCCTTTTGATCTTCTTATTATAGCTTTTACTCTGGCTATTAACTCTAATATATTAAAAGGTTTTTGCAAATAATCATCAGCCCCTAAAGACAGAGCTTTAACCTTATCTTCAACAGATGATGATTTAGATATCACAAGAACCGGGAAATCTATCTGTAAGCTTCTCAACTCTTTTAAAATATCGTATCCAGTAGCATCTGGCAAAGAGGTGTCTAAAATAATTAAGTCGTATTTATACATTTTACTAAACTCTAAACCTTCTTCACCAAGCATACTAAGATCCAACACGCCTCCCTCAGACGCAATCTTAGTTTCTATGGTTTGAGCTATAGTTATATCATCTTCTATTAATAGAATCCTCACTAATTGAACCCTCGATATAAAATTTGTTAATCTCTTATATGTAAAAAGCTATATGAAAATTTTTTTAATGAAAAGCAAAAAGTTTAATATTTTGTTAATAATTGAATTTTATTGAGATTTAACAACTATTTCTGATATAACCCTTTCTAAATCTTTTACAAATTCTTTAGTATTGCCCAAAGGAGAAGATAAGATTTTATTGCGCAAATTTTTCTTTAACCATCTTCGCCTATTTATATCAAAAACTAAATCTACAGCCTTTTTCTGATAATCTCTAATGCTAAACGTACATAAATCCTCAAGCCCAACATTCATTAAGTTACTATAACTCAATCTCTCAAAAAAACATGGTCCGATTAATGTTATCACTGGAACACCCATCCACAAACTTTCACATGTTGTAGTACCACCAGTATGAGGAAATACATCTAAAGATATGTCTATATTATGATATTGATTTAAATGCTCATCTCTTGTTGCAAAAAAAGATATTCTATCACCTGAAATTCCATATTCCTCCATATATCTATAAAAATTAGATCTAAATATAGGTGCACCAACATCAGGCCTAACGTATAAAAATCTGGAATTTGGAACTTTATGCATTATTCCAGACCAAACCCTAAATGTTTCTCTTGTAATTTTAAATCCAGCATTCATAGTGCCAAATGTCACATATCCATTTTTATCTTGAGGAATTTCTTCTGTGAAATAATTATTTTTAAATCTTTTCTCATCTACAGTCACCCATGTATTTTGTAGCATCAATGGCTTTTCTAGCAACCATTCATTTCCCGGATTAACATAAGGATCTACCAATATATAATCAGAATGCATACCGTTTGATTGAGGACAATCTAACCAGCTTATTTGTACAGGCGCAAGCTTTTCTGCCATCACCTCAGGAATTATAAAAGGAACTCCTGTGTCTAACAAAACATCTAATTCATCAGATAGAATATCATTTCTTGTTTTATTTGGATCAAGATCTTTATTACAATAAACTAACTTATCCGCCCTTGATTTAACTAATTTATATATATGGTACTCTTCATATACAGGCATAAAATAATATATATATAACTCAAATTTATTTTTATCCAACAGCTCTATAATTGGGCGTATAAAATGGAATACATGTTCATCATATATTGTAGTAGCTGCTATTCCTAAACGAATTTTTTTACTGTTGTTTTTTTTAAATTCTTTAATGACTTCTACACTTGCTCTATTTTTTACATCTTGTCCAAATTTTTTAAATACATTTTTTAAATCTAATCTATCTTGTATTGATTCGACCCTAGACATTATGATAATTAATGGCAATATAGTTTTGGTTGATGATAAGAGATTTAACGTCTCCTTAAAATTTAGAATTTGCTTATCGTAATTATCAAAATCTATAAATCTTAGAAAAGTTTTTATTGATTGTGATACAGTATATATATGATAATTATTCTCTGGAATCTTCAACATTAATTCATACCCTCTTTGGAGGTTATACGAATGATCAGTCCTAAGTTCACCGAGCAAACAAATACACATTTTCATATAGTACAGATAATTATTTCTATCGAGTAAGATTATTCTTTTTAAAAGCTTAACACCTTCATCTATGTTGTAAAAATTAGAATATATATCATACAACATATTCATAGCCTTTACATTTTTATCGTTTATAGATAATATGTAATTTAAGATCTTAAATGCCCTTCTTAAGTAACCTAGGTCCAGAGCTAAATATGCACTAGATAACAAGACCTGTTCATTTTTAGGATCTGTTTTTAATATTGATTTTATAATTTTAGAAGCTAAGTCATATTGTTTGCAGTATACATGTATTGATATTATATCTTGGTATAATATATTGTTACTTGGATAAATCGTTAAAGCATAGTTTAATAACTTCAAACTTTCATCTATGTTATTTTGATGAAAACACAGATATGATTTTGCTCTAAGAACTACAATATCATCTGGAGATTTATTTTCTATACATTCAGTCATAATCTCAGCTTGACTACTAGTAAGTTTTCCAGATGAGACTAGTTTATTGATGCAGTTTCTATAAAAATTTAACTGATTATCATCCATGTTCCGTTGAATACTATTCTTAAAGTGAAGATCTAAATATTTTCTTAACAATATATCTTCCAGATAGCATTTAGTCTACAGAAAAAACAGATAACTAGCTTATTGCTTCTTAAGACGCCTTACTTTTTTAACTTCATAGTTAACAAGCAATAGCCCTGATATCACTATGCATATATATCCTATATATGACTCTATCGCAGGAGATTCACTAAACATCAAATATCCAAGCAACGCACTAAAAATTAATTTAGTATATCTAAGTGGCTCAACTATTGATAAATCATACTTCAAGGCTTTGAAATATGATATTCCGTGTATGAATTGACATAAACACATTATCAGCAAAAATTTCACAGAGGATAATTGTATATTAAATTGATCGAATGTTATGAATTCATAAGGTATCAAATTTAGCTCCATACCAAATACATATGTAGACTTCCACTTTACTAGTGCAGCTGGAGCAGACCATAAGCATGCAAAAAACAAAAGATAAAACATCTGTGTTTTAGTTTTTTCTGTTTTACCTAATATTTTAACAGTAACAGAATTCAATATCCAAAACCCTATCCCTATTAGTGTAAAACCATAATATTTATCAGTATTTATAGCAGCTTCATTTCCATAAATTAACCAATCAACAATTCCTGGCTTCACAACTATTATAGCGCCAATAAAGCCTATGAAAGCAGCTATTATTTTTGTTTTAGTTAACTTTTCACCAAAGAAAATACCACCTATAAGAGCCAAAGCTATAGATTGCAAGTTCTCCAAAGCAGCAGCATCAGCCATATTAACATACTTCAGACCATGTATAAAAAACAATAGCCCCATCACACTAAGCAAACTTCTTATGATGTGTATATGTATTTTTTCTGTTTTTAAGCCTTCAAGCCCCTTGCTTAAAACCCATGGAGTGATAATCAAAAGCAATAACAATTTATATGAGAAAACTATATGTGCAGAGGTCATAACCTCTCTTAAAGCCTTACTACATATATCAGAAGTAGCTATAGAAGCCATATTTAATAACATTAGCATTATTCCATATATAGATGCCTGCTTAGTTTTCATAAAAGATCTCCTGATAAAAATGAAAAAAGCCCGCAAAACGAGCTTTCTATATTAAAAATAATTTTTTGATTACTTAAGAGATATGGGCTCATATCAAAATTTAAAATGGATTTCCGTGGATCATATAACACCAAGCCAAGAATAGCAAGAAGTTTTAAATAGCTTAAACGAGAGCGTTTATTACAAATAGGCAATAGTGAAAAATACACTTAATAGATATTACCGCCATATCTAGATGTTTATTCCCACTTAAACGAATCCAAAATTTTTTACCTTGTTATTGAAATTTTTAAATTTACCATAGATCTTTCTACCATTTTTAAAGTGGGAAGAAACAATTTCCAGACCATCTTTCAGATGAGATATATAGGATACCCTATCTATATTTCTTAAAGGAATGTTATACTCTTGGTATATACAAACCTCAGAGACCATATCCCAAAAATTATTTTTCACTAACACAGCAATAATGAGTTGATATTCACTTTCTATGTTAAAAAGATATTCTTCATTTATTTTTCTGCAAGACCTCCCCCTAACTCTAGATGGATCATAAGCTTTTATCACAGCACTTCCGAATATTATATCGTGCATTTTTCGCAACTTTAGCCCAGCATCATAACGGTCTTGATCTATGATATCCTTCTCTAATAATTCATCAAGTATATTCATAAATTTACCAATATCAATTCCGTTGATCTTTATACTACTCTAGATCTTTACCAATATGCTATTCCCTCTTCATATTATTACTTCTCAAACCAAACTGAATGTAAAAGTCCGTAGCCCTGTGGATACTTTTGATGATCAGGCGGAAATCTTGGAAAATGTATTTGAAATTTAATCATTTATGATTTGAGCAATCTTTCAAATATTATTATGAAGATGAAATATTAGAATCTTTAAATAACCCTTTTATGATGCCTTAGTCATGGCTATCATAAAGGTTAAAGTTATACAGTATATCAATATGCTGAGGAAATGGAAAAGGCTTATATTTTAAGATTCATTAGAAAAAACACTTGATATCACAACAGAGCCATAATACAACTATATAATAATTCTATTTTTTATATCTATGAAACTCGCATCTTACGCAACACAAGAAGATAATTTACGGATATATAGTGAAACCTCAGATTTTATAGATTCCTCTTTTGCATTAGATAGAAAAAGAATTATCAACTCAGCAGCGTTCAGAAGACTTGAATATAAGACTCAAGTTTTAGTAAATAATTTTGGTGATCACTACAGAACAAGGCTAACCCATAGCTTAGAAGTATCTCAAATCTCCAGAACGATCTCTCGAGCATTATCACTAAATGAAAATTTAGCAGAGGTAATAGCCCTATCACACGATCTTGGTCATCCACCATTTGGGCATGCAGGTGAAGAAGGGTTAAACAAAGCATCTATGGAATACTGCGGATTTAATCATAATTTACATGCAATAAAAATAATTACAGAGTTAGAAGACTCATCCATCGAATTTAAAGGACTGAATCTAACAAGCGCAACGCTCGAAGGTATTATAAAGCATAATGGACCACTTAAAGATAATGATACAACTATATCTTCTAAAATTCTAAAATCTTTTAATATTCCTCTTACTAGAAATGCTAATCTTGAAGCTCAAGCAGCAGCAATTGCAGATGATATAGCATATTGCAACCATGATTTAGACGATGCTATTCGTGGCAACTTCATATCATTAACAGACCTTTCTGCAATTCCAAGTGTAGATAAAATTTTTTATGAAGTTAAGAGAAAAAATCCAGAAATAGATGAGGCAATGATTGTGAAAGAAGCAATAAGACGCTTATCTAATAAAATGATTTCAGACATTATCACTAACAGCATTTCTATTATAAAATCTAATAATATAAAAAGCATAACAGATGTATTCGAATCGAAAACACCTTTGATACAATTTTCAAATGATATAGAGAATTTAAAGAATTCACTAAAATCTTTTTTATTAGAAAGATACTATCGTCATTACCTAGTTAATAGAATAACATCAAAAGCAAAAAAAGTGGTTCAGGAAATCTTTGATAAATTCTATGAATCCCCTTCTTGTTTACCATTAAAATGGCAAAAAAAATGTGAAAAAAACAACAAAGCAGAAGTTATAGTTAACTATATAGCTGGCATGACAGACAGATATGCAATAGAAGAATATAGCAATCTATTCGACTTAAAGATGCTTTGAAACAAGACTAAAATACGACACTGCTATCTTATGTTGACTCAAATACAAAATACCATTATATTACGATCGTTTGTTAAAATATTTCAAAAGGAGAGAGTATATGGCTATTAACACATTCTATAAACCTTTTATTACAACCACTCTAAATTCTATCGGTTATGCTGTTGGCCTTTCATCAATGGCAATATCTCTAATGGAAAATCGTTATATATCAATTTTAATGCCCAGCTATATTATATTGGGGTCATATTTATCTGACATTATAGAATCAACATTTGGAAAGCAAGGAGCTAGATATTCATCCATACTAGATCCTACCAATGCAATCAACATAGTATTAATAAGACCTCATATTAAAGATGCTATAGATATTCTAGAACACATCTCTGATAATGAAGGAATAGTCTATAGAGGAGATACAGAGATCATAAAGGGATTGATGTATGATAGAAACGCAGCATCATTAACATCAGCTGGCACAAACAAAGATCTAATGCGAGTCTATGCAAAATTTAATATATCAGAATATTCACCTTTTTATGAAACATCATATGAAAATCAATCATATGCTTTGAACTCTGGAACATCAGCTTTATTAAAATATTCTATTATATATGCATGCAGACAATTAATTCCAACTTCATCATTCATAGGAAGAAACGATCTTTGTGCTGGAATTGGTGAAGGCGGGCTTTTAGCTATCAATCAGTTATTAGAAGATAAATATTCATTAGATAGCATTATTACAAGATCGGCTTTCGAATTTGTTGCATATGATTCAGCAGACAGGGCAAGATCTTTTACTATGAACCAATTAACATATTCTGAATCACCAACCAATATAGATATATTTCTATCAGAATTTGCATATGGGATTACAATAAATTCCTATAGGCTTATAAGACCTTACGTAGAACATTACATAAAAAATGGGATAAAGAACATATCAGATCTCTTTGTTGAAGCGCAACAGGAATATAAATACTGCATTGATGATTTATTATACAGTATTCTAGATTTAAATTACGATGATATCTCAACAGCTGATTGGAACTATTGATTATAAATCGCGTTGTGCTATTATCTTTAACGCAATTAAATTATAGAACAACATAATGAAGCCAGAAATTATAGCGATAAAGTCGGAAGTTGAAAGATCAATAACACTTTTGCGGAGTTATCTTTGACTGGGATAATGCAAAATCAAAACTAGATGAACTCAATACAAAAGCAGAGGATCCAAACTTATGGAGTAATCCTCAAGAAGCTCAGTTAATTATGGGCCAAAGAAGCTATCTAGAAAACGGAATAGACGCAGTTAACACAATTGAATCTAATTTATCATCACACTGCGAACTGATAGAGATGGCAGAAGAGGAAGGAGATGTTCAAACTGTTGAAGAAGCAGAAGCTGAGTTATATAAACTTAGGGATATTGCGAAGCAAAAAGAGATAGAATGTCTTTTTAGCGGAGAAGCAGACTCAAACAATGCATTTCTAGAGATACATGCTGGCGCTGGTGGCACTGAAAGTCATGATTGGGCATCTATGCTATTTAGAATGTATACAAGATGGGCTGAGCGCCATAACTTCAAAGTAGAGATTGTTGATTATTTAGATGGTGAAGAAGCTGGCATTAAGTATGCAACATTAAAGATATGCGGCCATAATGCATATGGTTGGCTAAAAACAGAAACAGGGGTTCATCGCCTTGTTAGGATATCTCCATTTAACAGTGCTGGAAAGCGTCATACGAGCTTCGCAAGCGCATGGATTTATCCTGTTGTTGACAACAACATAAACATCGTTATTAACGAGTCAGATCTCAGGATAGATACATATAGGTCTTCTGGTGCTGGAGGGCAACACGTTAATACAACAGATAGTGCTGTGCGAATAACCCACCTTCCAACAAATATAGTAGTACAATCTCAAAACAACAGGTCTCAACATAAAAACAAAGACGAGTGCATGGCAATGCTTAAATCTAAGCTTTACGAATTAGAGCTGCAAAAAAAAGCAGATGCACTTAACAAAGAAAATTCTACCAAAACAGAAATAGGATGGGGACGTCAAATAAGATCTTATGTGCTACATCCATATCAGATGGTAAAGGATCTAAGGACTGGACACACACAGAGCGACACCTCCGCTATACTAGATGGCAACCTTGATAATTACATGTTAAAAAGTTTAGAACAAATGATGAGTGGAGCCGGCTTAACCTGCCAATTTAGTGATGAGGATGAATAATGACATATGAATTGCCAAAAATTAGAGGCAGTTACAGACACAATGCGGACCTAAGTAAACAATGCTGGTTTAATGTTGGCGGACCTGCTTCACTTTTATTTAAACCAATTGATGCCGATGATTTAGCACACTTTCTCATAGAATATAAAAACAGAACTAAAATAATCCCTTTGGGAGTTGGGTCTAATATTTTAATAAGCGATCAAGGTTTTGATGGATGCGTGATAAGATTAGGCAGAGGATTTAATTATATACACAGAGAGACCAATACATTAACGTGTGGAGCTGCATGCTTAGATATTAATGTTGCACGATATGCTATGGAAGAAGGAATAGCTGGCTTGGAATTTCTTTCAGGAATACCAGGAACTATAGGAGGAGCACTTGCAATGAATGCAGGAGCATATGGTAAGGAGATTTCTGATGTTTTAATAAGCGCTACTGCTATAAACAAAACAGGTGAAATGAAAGTGTTCATGCCAGAAGAAATAGGCTATTGCTATAGAGGCAAATCACTAAATGACTCTTGGATTTTCACCGAGGCAAAGCTAGCTGGACACTACGGTGATATATCAGAAATATCAAAAGCTATCGATAAAATACAGTCAGAGAGAGAGAAAACTCAACCAATAAGAAGTAAAACAAGCGGATCTACATTTAAAAATACAGAATCATATAAAGCTTGGGAATTAATAGACCGCTCAGGGTGCAGAGGTTTAAAAATAGGCGGAGCTCAAGTTTCAGAAATGCATTGCAATTTTTTCATAAATACTGGAGATGCATCGGCTAAAGATATTATAGACTTAATTGCAACAGTTAAAGAAAGGGTATATAAATATACTGGTGTTATGTTGCAAGAAGAGATAAAACTTATTTAGGTATAAAATCGTGCCAATCACATTTTGGTTATATGTATTTAGAAAATTCACAGCAACAACAGCATTGATTACTCTCCTTGTTTCTATCATTATCATGCTTTTCGATTCAGTTGAGCTGTTTAGAATTTTGCCGCAAAATATTTCCACACTAGATGTGTTATCAATGTCAGCATTAAAAAATTATTCCAGATTAGAAAAGGCATTTCCTTTCCTAATAATGCTAGGGTCAATGATAACATACAACAGCTTAAATAAAAATTCAGAGCTTACAGTATCACGATCTTTAGGCATATCAATATGGCAAATTCTAACACCAAGCATAGCTAGCTCATTTCTTATAGGTATATTAATACTTTTACTTATTAATCCTATAGGTATTTTTTGCTATTCCAGATATGAAAAAATGAAAAATTCTGCTTCATATTCAAACAGTGCTCATATATTGTTTTCTGGACATGGAATCTGGCTTCAACAAACAGACACAATTACACATGATAGAACAATTATATATATAGGACAGGTAATTCCTTCACATAATCAAATCTTTAAGATATTCATATTCACCACTAACAAAAATGGGGACTTTATAAAGCGCATAGATGCCAGGAGCGGATCCTATAATGATAACACAGTAACATTAGATAACCCTGTTATCACTATGCCAAAGCTTATACAAAACTCATTAGGCACTTTAGATATAGAAACCGAAGTACCTATATCTAAAATATCAGAAAATATAATAAAACCATCTTCTGTGTCTTTTTTAGATCTTTTACCACTCATTAAAAGTATGAAAGAATCTGGATATTCTATATTAGCACACCAAATGCAATTCTATAAAATGCTTAGCTTACCATTTCTTTTCATGACAATGTCAATAGTTGGTATATGTTTTTCATTAAGAATGTACAGGTTTGGAAAATCTGGATCTATACAATTTTTAGGGGCAGTGATAGGTTTTTTTATATACTTCTTCTCTGATATATTTTATGCACTAGGTGCTTCTGGCTCTATCGATACAATAATCTCTGCTATAATGCCCATAGCTATATGCGGTCTGTGCAGTTCATATTATTTATTGGATAGAGAAGATGGATAAGTATAAATTATAGAGCAAAACTTTTTATCGCGATATCTCAACAAGTACATTTTGCTTTCTCTCTTCTAAGACTCTAGCGATATATCCCGGCTTCTTTTTAATTCGACTATCATTCTGATTTTCTTGTTTTCTTTTTTTAATATTATCAGCTTCTAGGATAATATTTTCATTTTCATTCTTAGCTGTATTTTGAGAATTTAATACTGTTGACTCATCTGCAAAGTGGAGCTTTGTAGTAATAACATCTTGATGTATATGATCTTCTTTATTATAAGTATAGATGTTTAATTCATCAGAAAATCTCACCCTTTGCTCAGTGCTTTTCAGCAATGGCTGATTGCTTATAGTCATTCCTTTATTTAGAGCATCTGCTATTGCCTTTCTAAAACTAGGATTCGCTCTTTCCTCTTCTGTAAAATCTTCAAGTCTAGTAGGATTTAAATTCCTAATAGTCGCTTCTTTAATATTAGAGAACATATCTCTAAAGAGAGCATGGATTCTCTCTTGAGGATAATTTTTAGGAAATCTTTTTTGATCAACGTATAAGCTAATATTTTCGTGTCTAGTAATTCCTAAAAAATGAAGAACTGGGTTTAGATAATGATTTTTTAATATTTTCTCTGATAAGGCTTCTTCATTTGAATAGATCTCTTTATCTATTGCTTTTAAAGGTCTATTTAATATTTTTTCTTCAACATCTGCAGCAGAATCACATTCATATATATCATTTAATATATATGAAATCCAACGCTTAACACCTCTATCTATTTCTTCTTGTGTGTATTTCTGTCCTGCTGTCCTATAATAATGATTGCTATAGCTCAGCATTGAAAGATTCGCCAGAAAATTTTCTTCAACTACATAATCTTTTATAATAGAGACTAGTCTTTGAATAGTTGCTAGTTTAATATTTGGACAGTATTTTTCTTGAAATTGCTGAGCAAAAAGATTTGAATCACTAATAACACGATCAGTGTTTAAATCTTTATATTTTACTAATACCACTATTATTACCTTTTATTAAAGCTACAAATATAGCTAAATTCCTTTTGAACAACTTGTTCCTGCCCTACTACGAGTCAGGTAATAACCCACATGAGAACCCACCGCATGAGAACCCACTGAAGGTTGTTCACTTTTTCCATTCATACCCTTTATATTTTGAGAATGCCTTATATTACTAAAACTTAAAATGCGATTATTTAGACTAGATTCATCAATTCTTTCACTAGTAATAGGAGGATTATTATCACTCTTTTTATTCTTGTGTTCTGACTCCATCTCTTGTTCTAACTCTGTTTTCTTTCTTTTTTTTGTTACAACACGATTTCCTAATTTTACATGGGAAGATCTAACCTCTTCTCTTATGTCAATTTGCATATTGACTAACACTTGTTCCTTATTAAGGATCCACTCGTTTAACTTTTGATCTATTATTTGAGTTACTTCTGCTTTTTTCGTTTCAGTCAAATTCCATTTTTGGTTTTCAGATACATGATCTATAAAAGCAGGTATAACACCATTTATGTTTACAGAAGGAAATGCACCGAATGAGGTAATGATGCATTTACTAGAATGGTCTGCTAAACCCTCTGCACCTATTGTGGTGGCATTTTTCGGTTTTTTATTTTTGTTATACTGTTTTTTAGGGAAATCAAAACACTTCTCTATGAGTCCACCAATAAAATTAGCATCTTGCGATGCCTCGTTAAGAAATTCAAACAACTTTTGTGCCAATGCTACATTAAATCTCTTATCATTTTCCTTTACATTATTAGGTAATTTAAAATAAGCTCTAACATGCTTTATTGTAGTTTTTTTACGACTAATTCTCTCCAATATATTAGCCATACCTCTTACCAAACGACCATTAACACATAAACATTGCTTAGCAAAAATTATTTTATTATTATCGTTACTTTCTAATTTTGATTTCAGATCATTAAATTCATCAATAATTTGCAAAGATGCAATGGCACAAGAAATGCTAGAACCTTCATTTCCTCCCTTTTCGCCAGTTTTCTCATGCACTACTGATGGTTGTGCACTGTATTTCTTAATTAATTTATTTAGATAGGATTGAACAATAAATATCTCTTCTGCCCTAATGCCTTTCTTAAGAGTACCTATCTTCCATTTATCTCTTTCAGTATTAACAATTTCTTTTTTACGCGTTTGAAAAGCTTCTAATTTTTCAATAATTTTAGTTGGAACTTTATCAGTTATTACATGAGAAAGAGCTGCAGAAATCACATGTGGTACATTCCGTATTTTACATCCAGTAATTTGCCTTGTACAAAACCTTATAAACATCTCATAAGAAATCTTATGATCTCCTTGTTTAGCACCAAAAACAGTGTGTGGTCTGATTTCTGAAAACGTAATTTGCACAGTTCCATCACCAGATTTATCATCTACTAATGATACAAAGCAAGTGTCATCATTCTCAGACTGATGTTCAACTACTGTGCTTATCCCACTAGCAGCAGATGGAGGAGTAGGCTGAGTGTAGTAATTATATAAAGGATTTTTTGGCGTCGGTGTACCGAAGGAATAATGTTCGACATCAAAAAAACTTCCAGTGGATGTATTTGGAAATATTGGCAAAAAATCTCTTATAGCACTTTGGGGAGTACCAAAAAGAGAGTTACAATCGACGTCACCTTCATATTCACTTAATGTAGGTGTACGTCGCCCTTCAGACACTTCACCATTATTTTCATACTGATTATTACCCTCAGTTAACTCTAGCAAATCTATATGTTCACTGGTAGGCGATATATCATTAGAAGGGCTATTATCTACATGGTTGTTTTGATCAATAGTATCATCCTTTATTTCTTCTTCCTGTTTCGTTTCTAAAACGTTTGGAACAACTGTTAGACCTTGTCTATTCAAAAATGCTAATATATCATCTATAGGCATAGATTCTAAAATATTTCTATCATGTTGAGAGCTTTTACTCTTTTTATGGTTTTCAACAGCATTATTTTTCATAACAACCTTTACTAATACAACTGCAAAACAGTATTATTTTTATATTTCAAAGTTGACGTTAACAAAAGACTGAATAAGAATCAAGGTAATTCTAATCAAGTTAGCTGTATTTTTACAAGATTTATTAAGAAATCGTTACGAGAACGGGCGGTGATTTCTGCTTAGCAGTAATATGCAAGAAAAATAAGCACATCATTACACAAAAACAGGTCGTATTAAAACAGTAAAAGCTTAGTACATCAAACGAATCCAAAAAATAAATTACAAGATATAAATAATTATATATATTACCTCTTTTTACGATTCGTATAAGCTTCTAATCCTTTTTTTCCCGTGGATGCCGCCATGGACTTCGCACCCCTTATCACTTCAGACATAAACTTAGTAACAATACTATTATCATGAGCTGCACTTAAACCAGAAACACCAGATATAAACTCTGCGATAGATATCATCGCGTTAAAAAATGTAGAAAACAATATAGCAAATAATAATAAAGGTAGCATAGCAGAGAAATACGCACTAACAACACTGGGCTTCAAAACAGACAAAATCTTGGTAAAATTACTAATAACAGACTTACTATCTCTAGTTAACGAATCAGCAATAGCTCCTGCAGAAGCACTACATGGCGGACCGGCAAATCTTACAGTAGTGCAAAACACGCTATCATTCCCTTTGCACATAGTTTGAATCTGTTCGTTTTCTGGAATACTTGAAGCAGCGTTCATAGACATCGTCGCCCCAGAATATGTTCCATTATATATAGAATCAAGCACTATAATCATCAAGCAGAATCCAGCTGTTAAGAATGCTGGATATATAGTATAAGCAAAAAGCTTCCTCATCCATGTATCAAACATACCTTTACTAAAAGTAAACAAAGAAAGTCCTATAAACAGTGGTGATACAATAATTAATACTGTAATACTTATCGAAGACATAATAAAAATAGAGACCATCTTACAAACTATCTTAAATATTATTATACAATATACTATTAGCACAACTGCAAGAGCAAATGGAACTATAGTAAATCCCGTAACTAACATCCCTATCATCCACATTCCTAAAATCCCAGAATAAGAGTAATTGCAAGAGCCAAAGTTAAGATAATTAATAAGTTTGCAGTCTATATAATCCCACATACTAAGCTTAACGCCGCTATATCCTGCAGTAGTTTTAGTAGTATAAATCATCCTTTCGTTCAGTAATTGTGATCCATCTGACATTTCGTATCTACACATGCCAACAGGGTCAGAGGCACTTAATGCATCTATCATTATAGATGCAAGACTCTCTGCACCAAATATCAAACCCCTAGCTAATCCAGAAACCCCTCCTATAATACCACTAGAATCGATTTGATACCAAGCTTCAGGAGTAACAAAGTATACAACCAAAGCAAATTTTAATATGAATATTATATATTCGGCAGGCTTTATTGAGGATGCCATACTCATTATCTTTATTGCGACTAAGGTCACATATAAAACTAGCATAGCATATACCATTGAACGCAAACTGCTTTGAACTTCAGATAAGAACCCAAACGAACCAGTAGAATAAGGTATAGCTATCACTTTAAGCATCAAATCTTTAATGCAACCAACAACCGTGCTTGTAGAATGCAAGGATCCTCTTAGGAAATTTGCTACCGAAGTAGAATCATGACCAGAATTATCCCTATCATTTAATATTGTTGCCACAGAGGCCAAATCAGCCCTTTCAAAATAAGCATAGTTACATCTGGTATCTGAAAAATATTTATCTATAGGTGCTGAATATGTCCTTGGTGGAGCAATAGAAGCACACCCTATTTTTACAGGCGGTATAGTAGATGGAGAGGCAACACATGCTCTAATCACCGGCTTCACAGACGAGGTATCTAAGTAAGAATACAGAACAGATCCAACAGATGTTGCGCCTATTCTTTTGCTACGAGTACTAGGATATAAATCGAAAACTTTATTAGGATTAAAAGGACTAGAACCATTACTGTTGTGGGTTGGTGTTGGCCCGTCATAGCCAACTTTAATAGATCCAACATCATTTGGCCGACCTAAACAATAAGTTGGTGGAGTCCCTATATGTCTAGTCCCATCTGGTAAAGAGCAGATGCATGTTCCATTCGCTCCACCAGAAGATTTACAACTACATACTGAACTATTTGTAGAAGCCCCATAACATAACTCCCTGTCGTAACCATATTTATTTGGATCAGAACATTGAAAGAAATAAGGAACATCATGCTTTGTCACTGCACATGGATCTACATTTTTCCTATTCACTACAGTAACCCAACCATTTCTTATATTTACATATTCATGTGGCTGAATAATAAATGTATTTGTACATACATCATTTAACACAAATACCTGATATGCAAATGCAGCGTATAGTACAGCAGATGAAAATAGTAGAGTAGATCGTATTATGAGAAATGTTTTATAGTTGGCATACGCGATTCCAAGCATACTTGCTGCTATTGCATTATCAGCATCTTTACCTTTGTAATTAGAAGTATCTGGAATAGAGTCCGGAAGATACACTGAAAAAAATTTCGAATAATAAAAATTATTCAGTATAAGATCTCCTCCTTCACACATACTTAGGCTTTTGAAATAAGATGAACCCCAAGATACGTTCTCAACGTACTCCTTAACACTATTCCAAGATGCATCAGAAGGAGAAGACGTCGATAACAAAAAAGTTAATAGCAAAACTTTAAAGCAATGTTTAAATAAATTAGACAATCTATATTACTCCCTATTCTTCTCTTGCACCCTTGCGATGAATTGAGGCATCCATATATTAGGGTCATTTCCATATATCTTCCTCACTTCATCTAAAATCAAAACAGTATCCGCTCGGCCAGACAAAATATGAATTACATCATCCATACCTGATAAATCTATTCTAGCAACGACAGAATCATTACCCTGCTTAACCAAAAAATACCTAGTACCTGGATCAGTAGTCTTAATCAATTCAAATTCCCTAGCACTAAGCATAAAAACCTTTCTATATACATCAGTAGCCTTTAAGTTTGGAAGGAATATCTGAGTTGCAGTTTGCTGTATCAATGTATCGCTAATAGAGCTTTTACTTGCATCTTCAACACTTTGTGTTGCGAATACCACAAAAGTATTAAGCTTTCTCAAAACCTTTAGCCAATCTTTTATCTTCGGAGCAAATATGGGATTATCAATTAATGCCCAAGCTTCGTCCAAAACAATCATAGAAGGTGTGCCATCTAAAGATAAGTTTATACGATGAAATATATAAGAAAGAGCAGGACCTAGTGTTGATTTATCCTTAAGCAACTCTGCCATTTCAAATCCAAACACATTAGATTGAGCAAAATCTATAGCATCAACTTCATTATCAAATACCCTAGCATGAGAACCATTACCATGCCACATAGCAAGTCTTCCAGCAAGTGTGCCAGGGCCACCCAAGCCTAAAAACGGTGCTATGTTACTTAATCTTCTATCACGTTTATCTAATTTATAATTTCCATTTATTGCTTCTGTTAGCAATCCAACATCAGTAGAATTTATTTCCTCTCCATTCGTGGAAACAAGTTGCTTCATCCAATCAAGCAAAAAGGTCCTATTTTCACCAGTGTCTGGCAGCATCAAAGGGTTGAACCCACATGACTTAGAAGGATCTATTATAGTATAGACAGCCCCCAAAGCACGCAAGAATATCTCAGCACCCCTATCCTTGTCAAAGAAAAACAGCCTAGGCTTAAATTTCTGAGACTGAGCACATAAAAAATTCATCATCACAGTTTTTCCAGCACCAGTAGGACCTATTATAGTTGTATGACCGACATCCCTTAGGTGAAAATTAAAAAAGTATGGAGTAGAAGATGTTGTATCCAAGACAGTTACAGCATCTCCCCAATGATTGCCTCTAGGCTTTCCAACTGGATAATTATGGAATGAATTAAACGCTGCTAAATTCATGCTGTTTATAACGGAACTTCTAACTATAAAATCAAAGTTGCCTGGAAGTTGAGCCCAAAAAGCAGGCTCCATATTTATCTTTTCTTGAACACCTACCCCACCAGTATTTGTAAGCTCTACCGAGACAATAGATAGTAGATTTTTCAACTCTTTAATTGTATCAGAAACACACATGACTGTTAAATGGTGAGAGCCAAAAGCTATCTCTCCACTCATTGCCTTATCTAGAGCTTCTGTGATCTCAGCTATTTGAGATATAGCTTTATCACCAGCTTGTATCATCCTGTTTTGCTGAAGTTGCATTCTGTTAATCGCAGCTTGCCTATTGCTAAATATAAACGATTGACTTATCACAAATTCAAATGGCAACTTTAAGAATGTATCCATAATACCAGCCCATGTCCTTGGACCGTATTCCTTAACACTCACCATCCCAGCGTATCTCTCTATACCATCTATAGTTTTTGCTTCTAATGCGCCCTTGCTACCAAAATATAATCTGTTAGTAACTATGTACTTATGAATATCATTCAATGGGCACATCATCCTGCTTCTTACACCACAATTAACTATCTTTCCAAAGAATTCAGCTATTTCCGAGTAAGCAACACCATCTATATACCTAATACCTAATACCTTAGGTGTATAGTCCCTAAGGGCATTCAGCACCCTTTCTGTAGCTTCAGTCAATTCATCATACACTTCACCAAACCTTCCAGCCTTTCCTTCTTTAATAGCCTCTGGGTTAAATATAGATGAGATTTTATCAGCAAAAGCACCTGCAGAAGCTCCCTGCGAACTATTTATTAAAGTAATATATAGATCATTTGCAAAGGCTTGCCTGTTTTTATTTTTTTGAAACCATTTTTGATCAAGATATTTTGCAAACCCATCTGGCATATCCGTGCTTTCATAATCATCCGGATACACATGCTGCCTTCTACGTATTATATGAAAATACAATCCTAAGGTTGGACTAGTCATACTCTTAAACAGAAGATTTCGTAGATCTTTCTTTATATCTAGATCATCATCATCAGCTGTCTCAAAAGAGAATCCATTAATCTTTACTACCTGTATCAATTCATCAGAATCAGTTACAACAGTAGTCTCGTTAAAATGATAGCGATATGGTATGAAACCACTCGCACCATATTCATACTTGGCAACCTTTTCCCTATCGGCTTTGGACGTAGAAAACTTTAGCATATCGTATATCGCATCCGTTCTAACTTTTACAGAGTTGTATTCTAATATCAGTATAGACAATAGCCTTGGATTTAAGCAATTAAATTTTATTATATTGGTAAAAAAGAATACTATATCATTCTAATGAAAATATTCACTTTATCTATAATTAGATGCTTCAATGCAGCAAGTATATGTATTACAATCATGCCAATCAAACTAAATGCCGTGTATTCATGAACGCAAGAAGCTATGCTTGCAAATTCAAAATTAGTGCCTATAAAATCAGGAACAATGAATCCTGTATTGAAAAGGTTTATAGGATGGCCACTAGAAACAGACATAACATATCCACTTACTGGCATTAAAAACATTAAAATATAGAAAATAACAACTCCTAATTCTGATATCTTTGATTCAACTTTACTGATAGAAGAGTGCATTTGAGGAATCTTACTAAAAGCCCTAACTACTGTACGAATCAATATCAAAACAAATGCAACCACTCCAAAAGATTTATGGATTGAATAAATCTCAAATTTTGAATCGCTATTTGGCATGCCAGACATATAAAAACCCACTGTTAGCAAAGAGAAAATCACAACAGCTAAAAGCCAATGCATGACCTTCATACCTAAATTATATCTATCCATGAAACACCTCTGAATATTTACTTAAGATGGAGAAATCATGCTTTGTGGCTGAACCCACGCATCAAAATCTTCCCCACTTACCAAGCCTAACTCAATTGCAGATTCACGTAAAGTAATATGTTTTTTATGTGCATTTTTTGCAATCTTTGCTGCGTTGTCATATCCTATATATTTATTCAAAGCCGTAACAAGCATCAATGATCTATTTAGCATTTCATCTATCCTTTCCACATTAGCTGAAACACCTACTATACAATTGTCTGTAAAGCTTACCATAGCACCACTTAAAAGATCTATAGATTCAAGAACATTATGAATAATAACAGGCTTGAATACGTTTAACTCCAAGTGCCCTTGAGAACCAGCTATTGTTACAGTGGTATGATTACCAATAACTTGTGCGCATACCATTGTAAGGGCTTCACATTGCGTAGGGTTAACTTTTCCTGGCATTATCGAGGACCCTGGTTCATTCTCTGGCAAAGACAACTCACCAAAACCACATCTAGGGCCAGACCCAAGAAGCCTGATATCGTTAGCTATCTTCATTAGGCTAACTGCTAAAACATTTAGCGCACCGCTTATCTCAACCATTGTATCATTAGTAGCTATTGCTTCAAACTTATTTTCAGCAGAAACGAAAGGATATCCTGTATACTCAGAGACTTTCTTTGCAAAGAGTTCGGAGAATCCAACAGGAGAATTTATTCCTGTGCCAACGGCAGTTGCACCTTGAGCTAGTATATATAAATGCTTCATTGCAGAATTTATTCTATCAAGCCCCATCTTCATTTGAGTAACATATGCAGAAAATTCTTGGCCCAGAGTGATTGGAGTAGCATCTTGCATATGTGTTCTGCCTATTTTTACGATAGAAGAAAACTCATCAGCCTTTAAAGCAATCGCTTTTTTCAAATGCTTAATGGATGGTATTAACTTATCTTTTATCTCCATAACAGTAGATATATGCATAGCTGTTGGGAAGGCATCATTAGATGATTGGCTTTTGTTTACATGGTCGTTAGGATGCACAGGCATCTTACTACCCATATCACCACCCAAGATCTGTATAGCCCTATTTGATATAACTTCATTGACATTCATATTTGATTGAGTTCCAGAACCAGTTTGCCATACTACTAATGGAAATTCATCAGATAGAGAACCAGCAATAACTTCGTCTGCTGCAATAGATATGGCATCACATATATTTTTTGGTAAAATATTTAACTCATAATTCACGTGAGCTGATATCTTCTTAATAATCGCAAGTGATTTTATCACTGGTTCAGGCATCTTCTGATGACCTATTTTGAAATTTTCCAAGGATCGTTGAGTTTGGGCTCCCCAATATCTTGAAGAACTAACCTCTATCTCTCCAAATGCATCAGACTCCTTTCTATTCATAGAAGAATCTCTCAAATTGTTAAGTTAAAATTAGCAGCTTTTTCTATTACGTCAGAAACTCTAAACATAGTAGCTTCGTCATATGCTTTTGATATCACATGCAATCCCAATGGCAAACCATCTTTACCTAAGCCAGAAGGGATAGATATTCCTGGCAACCCAGCTAAACTAGCTGGAACGGTGAAGACATCCATCATATACATACTAATTGGGTCATCCATATTTTCACCTATAGCAAAAGCAGTACACGGAGCTGTTGGAGTTAATATTACATCCACTTTTTTGAACGCATCATCAAAATCATTTGATATCAACCTTCTTATTTTTTGAGCCTTGATATAGTAAGCATCGTAATATCCAGCTGAAAGAACATATGTTCCTATCATTATTCTTCTCTTCACCTCGGCACCAAAGCCATCCGCCCTAGTTTCTTCATACATTTCTTCTAAAGATGCATTATTTGGTGACACTCTAAGTCCATATCTAACACCATCATATCTCGCTAAATTAGATGAAGCCTCCGCAGGGGCAATAATATAATACACAGGAAGTGCATATTTCGTATGAGGGAGGTTTATATCAATAATTTCAGCACCTTCATCTCTAAGCCACTGCATCCCCTTATCCCATAAAGCCATAATCTCTTCTGGTGCTCCCTCTATTCTATACTCCTTTGGTATTCCTATTTTCATACCCTTAACTCCTTTACCTATAAGGGATGCAAAATTAGGTACAGCACCTGTATAAGAAGTAGAATCCTGAGGATCATGTCCAACAATTGACTGCAACAATAAAGCAGAATCATAGACATCACGAGCAAAAACTCCAGCTTGATCTAATGAACTGGCAAAAGCTACCATCCCCCTTCTGGAACACCTACCATAAGTTGGCTTCACACCAACAATTCCAGTAAATGCAGCTGGCTGCCTTATAGAACCACCAGTATCACTGCCCAATGCCCCCATACAAACACCAGAAGCAACAACTGCAGAAGATCCACCAGATGATCCCCCTGGAACCAAGTCAGCATTATCATAATTTCTTTTCAAGGGACTGATCACGCTTCCATAATAGCTTGTAACGTTAGAAGACCCCATGGCAAATTCATCCATATTGGTTTTGCCTATCATAACACCACCATTAGAGAATAATTTTGTAGTTACTGTAGATTCATATTCAGGAACAAACCCCTTTAATATTTTCGAACCAGCGGTTGTTTGCACACCCTTTGTGCAAAACAAATCTTTAACACCTATTGGTATCCCCTCTATTATCCTAGCTTCACCATTCTTTATTCTCTCATCACTTTCTTTTGCCTGATTATTTGCTATATCTTTTGTTATTTCAACAAAAGCATTAAGATGATTATTTTCTTCTGCTTTTTTTATATGAGCATCTACCAATTCTTGAGCTGAAATCTCCTTAGACAACATTAATTTTCTAGCTTCGGCAATTTTCAATTTTGTTAAATCAGACATATCAATCCATTAATTCAGGTTATCTTTCACAGCAAATATAGTTTTTTAAACACTAAAAATGTATATAGCAACAACGGAGAATGATCAAGGATGTTGTTGAATATTTAGAATAAAATTATCGCCCATAATAATTAACATTTCTGCTCTCTGATATACCGTTTTTCTTAAGCTCTAAAATTTTATCATAGCGATCATCAAAACTTTTATCATGATCTATAACTATCACTGTAGAGGTTGAGCTTAATTCAGTTCTTAAAAGGTCAAAAGCTAACTCCTTAGATTCACGATCTAATCCATTAAATGACTCATCTAATAATAAGAAATCAGGTTTTTTTATTACTATAGATAGCAATTTTATTTTTTTCCGCTGTCCACCGCTTAAGTCTTTAATACTTCTATTTTCTATGTCATTTAAATCTCTGCTATCAAATTTCATACGTTTTAACAACTTTTTCGCACGCGACACAAACTCATCCCTCTTTTCTATATCTGATTCAGGTTTATCTGGATAATATAAACAATCTAAAATTGTCGAGTTTAACGGGAAAAAATCTTGTTGAGATAAGAATAAAATTTTCTTCTTTTCAGGATAGTTTATAGCACCTTTCATTTCATATGAAGAGCTTTTATTTTCTGAATTTATTGAATTTGTAACGCAACTTAGCAATGTTGATTTTCCTAACCCAGATTCTCCTTTTATTAAATAAAAACCTTGGTTAAATTTAAAAGAAATATTTTGTAAAACATTTGATATAGATATATTTTTAAGCACTAAGCTAGTATTATTTCTCTCTATTGATAAATTCTGATTCTTGAAATTTTTTTGCCTTTCCACCTCATTTAAAAAAGACAATATCCTATCTGATACTTTTCCTATTTTGCTTATTGTATCACTGTTATCATTCGTCCAAGAAAAGCCTTTTTCTGCTGAATTTAGTATATCAAATATTCCCCATCTATATTCATATAATAATGTTTGGCTAAATACCTTTAAACCAAACATATAATACTTAACAACTCCATAAATTGAAGAATGCAAGTTATTCCATAAATGCAGAGCAGAACTGTAAAACAGCATCCAATTGTGGGCATACCTTATCTGCTCTATCTTTTCACTCTGCTTATAAAGCGCATATTTTTCTCCCAACTCTATGCTAATTAAATTTATATTAGCATCATCGTAAGATTGGATGGCCCTTAATTCTATCTTTCTTTTATCGACATCTAATTCCCACTTAGCTTTTTTAGACGAGATAAATTGAGTAACAAAATTAGTAGCTAGTCCATAAAGGAAAAAAGAAGTAGCTATGTCAGGTATATATATATTTGATGATATAGGAACAAATGTCGACATTTGAATTAGATCGTTCAACACTAAAACAGAATTATGCATTGCAATTAATGCACTCATCATCAATGCACCAGATTCACCAAATGCAACAGAGTCAGGAAATATGCTACCTATCTCTATTTCCGTATCTTTATTTCTTGATATATTATAAGCTATTTGATTTGATAACTTCTTTTCATTTAATAAATCTGATATCTTTCTTGCCAAAATAGTTTCATAATACTTCATCACAACATATTGAACTGTTGAAATTCCTATCTTTATAGCAATTAATGGCACAATAGGATGAAAAGAATCTTCAAACTTCTCCCATAATTTAGGATCCATAGGATTACATGTGCTATCTAACTCAGAGCTGCATGATAAGTTATTGTAAATTACAAAAATTGAGTTATTTAGTATAAAGTTGGATTTACGGGATATATCGTAAGATAAATAATTTAAAGTCAACAAGCTAGTAGCTTGAAGGATAAGATATCCAGTTGCATACTTCCAACCCATAATCCTGTAATAAAGAGGTATCGTATCATAAGCAAACCTTATAGGAGACCACATCATGTCTTTGTAATTCATCATGCTAATACTGACATTAAATCTATGTTACCACCAACTGCAGCCGTGTTATTACACACCACCCTCTCCGTACAAAATCTTAATAAATAGTGCGGCCCTCCAGCCTTAAATCCTGTTCCCGAGAGCCCTTCTCCCCCAAATGGCTGTGTTTCAACCTGAGCACCTATAGTAGATCTGTTAACATATATATTACCAGCATTAATCGCTTGCTGTATCTTATCTATTTTAGATTCAATCCTAGAATGAACACCAAATGTCAAACCAAATCCAGTGCTGTTTATCTCGTCTATAATAGAACCCAACTCTTCATATTTAAATGTTTTAACGTGCAGAACTGGTCCAAAAACCTCTCCTCCTATATCATGTATATCCTTGATCTTTATAATATGAGGTGGAAAAAAAGAGCCATTCTTTTTATCTCTGGCAGATTTATGTACATCTATAACCTCGCATCCCTTAGAGGCCATAAAATCAACATGCTTTTGTAATTCTTTTTTTACAGATTCTGTTATTACTGGCCCTAAATCATTTGCAAAATCATTTGTATTTCCTATTGAAAGCTCTTGCATTGCCCCAGATATCAACGTAATAAGTTTATCATATACCTCTTCTTGAACATATAGAACCCTCAAAGCAGAGCATCTTTGGCCTATGCTTCCAAATGCAGATTGTATAACACTATCGCATACCTGCTCTAACAATGCAGAGCTATCAACAATCATTGCATTTTGCCCTCCTGTTTCTGCTATGAAAGCAGCAATACCGCAGTTTCTAGAGGCAAGTGCCATATTTATACTTCTTGCAGTTTCATTCGATCCAGTGAAGCATACCCCAGATATTCTATTGTCTTCTATAATATATTTGCTAATCTCTCTTCCACTGCCCAGAACAAGATGTAATACGCTTTTAGGTACACCACACTCTAGCATTAAGTTTATAGCATAGTGTGCTATAATAGATGTGCTTTCTGCTGGCTTGGATATAACAGTGTTGCCAGAAACCAAAGCAGCAAAAATTTGCCCAGAGAAAATAGCTAACGGGAAGTTCCATGGGCTAATGCATAAAAACACACCCCTAGGACATAGTCTCAATTCATTTGTTTCTCCTGTATAGCCTTGCATCTTAGTTGGCTTAAATAGATCCCTTGCTTGACTTGCATAATACCTAGCAAAATCTATCGCTTCCCGAACCTCAGCTATACTATCCTTGATATTCTTCCCGCCCTCGTTTATTAGTATTGAATATAGTTCATATCTATTCTCATGGAATTTTTCAGCTATCGCCTCTAGTAATTCAGCACGCTTTAGAAAATCAGTTTTACTCCATTGGATAAAGCCATCATGGGCAGCATCCAAAGCCTTAACCATTTCAGACCCCTGCATTTTAGAAACTTCTCCTATCTTTTTTGATAAATCACAAGGTGAATATACAGGTTTTGCATCAGTGCTTCCTATTGTTTCTCCAGATATTATAGAAGAGATAGAGTAGGATTTATTAGAATACTTCTCTATCTCCCTTTTAATCTTTTCAAAGTTAAATTTTATACCTAAGTCATATCCTAGAGAGTTGAATCTATTTTTAAATATTTCAGCAGGAGTTGGAATTAAGTCAAGGTAATCCTGCTTTGCAATACTAATAGGATCCTCGGTCAATTTGGAAATAGGAAGATTAGGATCCGAAGCTTGGTAAACGAATGAACTGTTAGCACCGTTTTCTAACATTCTTCTCATTAGATATGCTAATAAATCTTCATATCTTCCCACTGGGGCATATATCCTAGTTGGAATGGTTTTAACACTTTCATTATGAAGTGAATCACCCATCCCATGAAGCTTTTGAAATTCAAACTCTATACCCTTCCCTAAAGTTCTTATGTATGCCATAGTCACTGCATTATGTGTAGCAAATTGTGGATATATCAAATCAGAATATTCAAACAACTTCTTTGCACAGAAAATATAAGATACATCAGTATGAACCTTTTTTGTGTAAACAGGATATCCTTCCAATCCCAATTCTTGCGAGTTTTTTATCTCACTATCCCAATATGCACCCTTAACAAGACGTACTGATATTCTAGAACCTATCTCTCGTGCTAAATCAGCGATATAATTTATAACAAATGGTGCTCTATGTTGATATGCTTGCACAACAAAACCTATACCATCAAAACCTTTATAATCTTCTGATTTTAACAAATGCGTAAGAATTTCCATATAAATATCTAGTCTACTAGCCTCTTCTGCATCAAAGCTTATTGTTACTTTATGCTCGATTGCTAAATTCATAAGCTGTGAAAGGCGAGGCATTAATTCTTTCATCACCCTTTGTTGCTTAGACAATTCAAGCCTTGGATGTAGAGCTGATAGTTTTATAGAAATATTAGGCCTTTCATTTAATGATAGGTTCTTATCATAAGCCTCACCAACTTCCTTAATAGCACTTAGATATTGATCGAAATAATATTTCGCCTGAGAGGCATCTCTAGCAGATTCACCCAATATATCAAACGAGATCCTATATCCCTTCTTTATATAATTACGTGATTTCTTTACAGCATTTTTTATGTTATCTCCCATGATAAATTGCTTTGATATTACTTCCATAGCTTGCCGCATAGCCTTTAAAATCAGAGGTTTGCTCAGATCTGTCACTTGATTATAAGGAGATTTCAACAGACCATTAGCGATTGCTAAGCCTAAAGCAGAGGCATTCATTGCAAATGAACCATCGGAAGAAAGCATTTCTTTCCAATTGCCAGATCTCAGTTTATCCTCTATCAATTCAATTGCTGTTTTCTCATCTGGAACCCTCAATAAAGCCTCTGAAAGACACATAAGTGACCTGCCCTCATTAGAAGACATCTTATATTTTCTCATGAATGATTCCATCATAGAAGGCTTTGATTTTTTTATAAGCATCGCTAATTCATTTGAAATAACAGATATCTTTTTTAACTGAGGATCAATATTAAGGTTGGATATCATCTCTTTTATCACAGACCTTTCATCGGCGTATGATTTCATGCTTATTTCTAATAATTTATCTGATGGAAACATATATAACTGCTTTGTATGTGTTATTTTATATCCAAGATTATTAAATGATTAATAAATATATTGCAATAAAATTACTTTTATCCTCCTTCAGAAATTTACATAAGATCAATTGTATTGCAATAGTGTGGCATTGATAATATATTGATATCAGAAATTTAAAAATCTTGGTAAGAAAAAGCATGAATAAAGAAAAATTTTTAGAATATGCAAAATCGATATTTTATGCCTTGTGTATAGCATTTGTGTTCAGGTCATTTGCATTTGAAGCATATAAAATTCCATCCAGCTCAATGGAGCCAACATTACTTATACACGACAGATTATTCGTCTCTAAATACAGCTATGGCTACAGCAAATACTCATTTATGCCCGGAATACCTGTTTTTGATGATATAATGGAATTACTTACTAAAAATATACTCACCAAAAGAGCCTTTAGCTCACAACCTAAAAGAGGTGATATAATAGTGTTCAGAGGCAGTAAAAACGACAGAATAAGCTATATAAAAAGATTGATAGGGTTACCAGGAGATGTAGTCGTTATTTCTAACAATAATTTATACATAAATGGCAATAAGGTTGAAACAAAGGAAGCAGGCACATATATCCTTGCAGATCATGGAACGGAAATAATTCTGAATATGTATAATGAGTTTTTGCCTGAATCACAGCCTCATATCATGGTTCATCATGATAATACCGCATCACTTAATTCATCTGGATACGGAAAATTTGAAGTGCCCGCTGGGCATTACTTTATGATGGGTGATAATAGGGACTTCTCGAATGACAGTAGGTTTGATATAGGAATGGTGCCTGAAGAGAACCTAATAGGAAGAGCTGATTTCAGATTCTGGACAGGCGATGTTCTACCTAAATTATTCAGAGCAAAAATAGATGATAGATGGCTTAAATTGGTTCACTAAATGATAAATTATGCATTTAAGAATAAGGATCTTTTATCAGAAGCTTTAACCCATCCAAGCCTTTGTAATGATCAGAATAACAAGGGTATAAATTATGAAAGATTGGAATTTTTAGGAGATAGAGTTTTAGGGCTTGCTATATCAGAAATACTATTCAAAAAACATCCTGATCTTAATGAGGGGCAGCTTGCAGTCATACATGCCAATTTAATAAACAGCAAATGCATAGCTGATGTAGCAAAAAAGATAGACCTAGGAGCAATGATCATAATGGATCATGGAGAGGAATCAATTGGAGGCAGGAGCAATCCAAAAAACCTTGAAAATGCAATGGAGGCATTAATAGGAGCCATATATCTGGATAGCAATTATGAAACCGCATCAAGCATCATATACTCTCTTTGGGAAGATTATATAAAAATCAGTTCTTCGATGAACAAAAGAGATAATAAATCAGAGTTGCAAGAGTGGTGTCAGCAACGTCATCTGCCTCTTCCTATTTATACTGTGTCAGAGCAATTAGGACCATCACACAGCCCTTTATTCAAAATATTAGTTGAGATAAACAACATATATCAAGCAGAAGGCATAGGAAAATCTAAGAAATCTGCAGAGCTTGATGCAGCAGGCAACTTATTAAACAAATTAAAAAGCATATGAAAAAAAGAATTACTATAGCATTAGCTGGCGAACCAAATGCTGGAAAATCAACATTAATCAACAGTATAGTTGGTGAAAAAATCAGCATAGTAACACCAAAAGTTCAAACTACCAGACGCAATCTTAGAGCCGTAATACACATACATGACACTGAGTTTATATTTATAGATACACCTGGACTTTTTAAACCAGATGGATTGCTGGAAAGATCGATTACAAGAACAGCTTGGCAAGGTATAGACGAAGCGGATTGCGTATGTATTTTATTTGATGCACGGCAAAAATACATAATGGAAAATCAGCTTGCTATACTAAATGGCATACAAAAAAGAGAGAAGGAAGTTTTTGCAATAATTAATAAAATTGATTTGGTTGATAAAAGATTGTTATTAGATTTAGCCTCTAAAATCGATAAAGAGATAAAACCAAAAGAAATATTTATGATCTCTGCGTTAAAACATAAAGGAATAGAAGGAATGTTAAACGCAATTTCAAAAGTAGCACCAGAAGGAGAATGGTATTTCGGGGATGATGATCTTACAGATACGCCTATAAGAGATTTGGCAGAAGAAATAACAAGGGAGCATCTATTTTTGAGACTCAATAAAGAGCTGCCTTATTCTTTAAAGGTTGAAACAGAATCATGGCAAGAAATGAAAGATGGTTCTTTAAAAGTGCATCAATCTATAGTCGTTCTTCGGGAATCACAAAAAAAAATAGTAATAGGGGACAATGCAGAAACATTAAAGTTTATCAGCCGTGCATCAAGATCAGCTATATCAAAACTCACTGGATGTAAAGTGCACTTATTTCTTCATGTGAAAGTAAAAGATAATTGGATAGAAGATTCAATAAAGCTTTAGTTTTTATCTTGAATAATTTAGATATAACCACTATGCTTCCTTTATTGCGTCCGTAGCTCAGCTGGATAGAGCGCTGCCCTCCGAAGGCAGAGGCCGGTGGTTCGAATCCTCTCGGACGCACCAAAACTGAGAACTGATATTTGCATAAAATTAAAACTAATATAAGGTAATTATATATGGCAGCAGCTTCATCCGCACATACAAACCCCAACTCTCTACAGTCTGAACATTTTGACCATTCATACTATAAATCAACATTAGAAATCTTAAATTGGGCATCGAAAAGAATACCAAACTCACAAGAAGTTCTAGCGTCATCATTACCAACTTCAATCTTTGGGACTGTATTTGAGGATTTTGTAAATAGCCTAGGTGATAATCCTTCAGCGAAATCCTTCATAAGAGATATACAAAAAGCATCTGGAACTATTTACGCAACATATATAGGAGCAGAGCACGGTGGAACTGGTGTGAAGTATGATGCAGGACATGCATATAGTGCCATCTTAAAGCCATCGTTCAAAACAGGATTTATAGTCTCAGCATATTTCGTAGGTGTGAAAGATATACCTACTGTAAGCAGAATTGCAAACTTAGGTGGAGAATGCATAGCAAGACTTCTTGCAAACATTTCAATAAAAAAACAGGAATTGAAAGATGTTGATACAGAATATTTTGATTTTGCCTCTAACCATACAGATGCAAAATTACTATTTCAAGCCGGCACAGAAGCTGTAACAAAAACAGCTACATCTGATTTTGTAGGTACTTTGATAGGATCTTTAGGCATATCAAAATTTATGCATTCTGCATCATTATACATAGAAACAAAATTTATCAATTATGCATTGGGCACCGCAATAAAATTCACTAACAAAGATACATTATTTAATGGGAAATATGTTAAAATAATGTCCCATGATGGAGCATCATCTTTCAATAAAGTTGCTTCTTTTGCAGCCCTATCTGTTATCGATATGGCATTAAAAACAGCTTCAGAAGTTACAGTAACCTATATATTAGCTCCTGGTGTAAGAATAGTCCAAGATGGCACTTGGCCTCTTTATAAGCATATAAAAGACCTTATTCAACCAGTTAAAAATAAAAATGAGCTTGTAGACACTGAAGATAGTACAGCTACAGCTGACGTATTAATCACACCAGAAACCTACAACACATTCATGCTAGATAATAGACATAAAGTGTTAGATTCCTACGCAGCTTCTTTGGAATATCTTGATACTAATCACATGCCTATAATAGTTGAATCTGCTGTATGCGATCAAAAAATTGAAGACCATGGATGTCAAAATATAATAGAATAGTTTGTTATATCAAAGCAAAACATGATTTTCCTTCTCGACTAACTCTATAGTATATGGTAATTATGATTGTATATTTTTGATTAGGAGACATATAGAGATGAATAACTATAGAAAATCATTGTTTTGCTTTGTGATAGCAGCTGCACACTTAAACCTTTTATCATCTTGCGCACCAATTGCTGCAATGTCCTCTACAGTTACTGTAGGAAGATCGGCAGCAGAAGAACGTAGAATTGGGGAAATAATTGATGATACAGTCATAAACAATAAAATAAGAGCAAAATTCGCAAAAGAAGATTTTAAAGGCATTTTTGCAAAAGTTTCTGCTAATTCTATTGAAGGAAGAGTTCTTCTTACAGGAACAGTAGATACAATGGATCACTCAGCACGAGCTTCAGAGCTTGTTTGGCAAATTTCTGGCGTAAAAGAAGTTATGAACGAAATAGAAGTAGATGAAATAAGCTTGAGCACAAAAACGAAGGATACATGGATAGCAACACGAGTCAGAAGCAAGTTGCTTTTTAATAAGGAAATAAAATCAGTAAATTATTCAGTAGAAGTTAACAATGGCATAGTGTTTCTTACTGGCATAGCACAAACCCAAGAAGAGCTAGATTTAGCAGAGGATATAGCAAGTCGCGTTGGTGGCGTAACAAAAGTAATAAGTTATGTAGTTCTTAAAGATGATCAAACACGCAATGCTAAGCCATGAGCAGAAATATATTATTATGCATTGAAACTAGCGTAGGTCCCTTCAGTATAGCACTTTTTAATGATGATAAGTTAATAGATTTATATTACCACTCGACCCCTCATCAGCAAGCTGAGATGCTTATACCTAAAATAAACGATATGCTTGATAAAAATGACATATCATATTCTGAAATAAAAAACATTGCTGTTTCAATAGGCCCAGGAAGCTTTACTGGAATAAGAATAGGCCTTTCTGCTGCACAAGGTATATCTATAGGTAATCATTGTAGCATCATAGGTATCTCTACATTAGAAGCTATAGCACAAAATTCTAATTCCAAAAAATATTTAGTGGCATTATCTGCTGGACGATCTCAATTTTATTGCCAATGGTTTAAAAACATAAATGGTATTGTATCATCTGATTCAGACCCGACGCTTTTAAATTCAGATGATATACAAGCAGAAGACAGCATCATTATATCAGAGCCTCTTAAGAGTCACCCTGAGCTTTCAGCTTTAAATGTAGGGCTGTCCGCACTTAGCAAAGGGTCAAGTAAAACTAAGATTATATCGCCGATATATATACGTCCAGCTGATGCAAAACTCCCTTCTAAACGAATAAATAACAATACTGATATTTCATCTCACTAAAAATATAGATATATTTCGCCTAATACTATTATAGCTTTCTAATAATAGTGATATGAACATGAAATTAATTTAAGCATAATCATATCACTAAATCACAATTCATTACACCCTCTATTCCAGCACCTGTTAACGCCGAAAGTTGAGCAATCCTGATCTCATCTGGTAAATTATTAAGTTCACTAATTTTTATCTCAATAACTCGATCTTCAGATTCGACATTAATCAACAGATTTCCACGATAAAACAGTCGAACCCGATACATTTCCTTTTCTTCATATATGGGCATATCTATACCGCTCCGCCACGGAATAGCTGCCCTACTCCTTCGAGTCCATTTTATATGTAAGAGATCACCATCCATTTCAAAAGAAATATTCACAGGACTAAGAGGCTTTAAATTATTAGCTTGATAATTAATTTTATAATCTGATTCCATTTCTTGACTATGCCCATTAGAAAGATATTTAAACTCTATTTCAGAATCTATTAACAAATCTGAAATCGGGACACTATGAATAGAATTGTCAAGCATTATAAACCTCTGCCCTTCTAATTCTTGCGAAATATCACTACCAAATTTACCTCTGATAAAATGTGATAACTCATACTGATTTTTCTGAATTAATTTAGCTTTTTGAAACTGTATTATCTCATTTCCTATCAATGCTAAATTTTTGCCGGATCCAAATTCTTCATCAGTTGCGGAACTTAAAGTGCCTGATATCAAGTTCACAATCACTTTGCTTCTTCTATCTATGATATTATTATATCTTGGCTTAGAAAAATTGCTGACACATGTTCCTATGATCCCCTCATTTTCAATAGAACATAAAAATTTCCTATCACCATTTATGTTGATAAAAACTGTTACACCTTGCCACCCTTCTGAAAGCCCAACAGCAGCAAACAATAATCGTCCTATATTTTGCTGTTCATCAGGTAATAATTTTATATCCATTATCTCTAATCTAGTATCAGGAATTATTGCAGAAAAATTTGAATTTATATCTTCAGGCTTTGATGCGCTACGACTCGCTCTATCAATAGCTTTAGAATATCGCACTGCTTCAATATAAAGTGCCTTGTTTTTTCCAATAACTATTTTTCTAATTTTAAGTTCTATTCCATCGATTTTTATTATATCACCTATAGAAAGAAAACAGTATTCAATAGATAAGAAGAAAGTATACATCTCTGATTCTATTAAATATGTACTCAATAAATTTTCAGATATTAATCTCGCTTGATCTGCTTCCAACACTATAGGGAAATCAAAATGCAATTTTCTCCTTTTATTTTCAGAAGAACGTTTAGCATTTACATTGCTAATTTGGTAATTAGTGTGTTTATTAATATAATTAACAGAAATTTCTGTAGGTATGCTTGTAATTTCTGAATTATACTTCACAATAGAATTTTTATCATTAGATATATGTAGTAAATCCTCTAAAGGTATCTCTGTAATTTGATCGCTTTTTTTATTCCCAAATAATATTACACCTTCCTCTTCTGAAATTTCGAAACCAAACGAGTTTTTCAACCAAGTTATTATATCCTTAGCTTTATTTTGCCTATTTAACATAAGACCATGAACAGATATATCGCTTAAATTTGATATTTTATACTGGGAAATATAAAGGCCAGATCTTTTAGATAAATCAGCTATTATTTGTCCAATTTCTGATACACCAAGCTTGCCTTGTATCCAATGCCCCTTTTCCCAACATGCTCCATCTGCCCAAACATCTTTACAGTTAGGCCATTCTGGATATGGTCTCGCATCCCACGTCCACAAAAATTTATTTTCTACAATTTCAGAATCTTTCCAACGCAATTCTGTTGCAGTAATTCCAGCTCTTTGTGAAAAAAAATCAACTCTACCATTAGATCCTTTTGGAAATCCAGACTCTGAGCTTTCAGGATTATAAAATACATTAGGCTGATTAGTGGCGCAATGAACAGATGGGAAACCATATTCTGTAAACCATATTTTCTTGCTTTTTGGCTTCCATAAAGTCTCCTTTCCATCTGGATTGTAATGTTTATTATTCCACCACCAAGTTATATTTTTTATTGCATATTCCGGTGATAGTGAGGCCTTTTTTGTTCTAGCTTCATCTTCATAATAATAATCATAGCACTCTCCAGAATCCCAACCCTCTATCGCTTTTTCTATTAAATCTTCACAGGATTCTGTATCCGTTAGTGGGAAATATGCATCTATTCCTATCACATCTATAGCATCACAAGCCCATAATGGATCTAAATTATACCACCCCCCATCTGTGTGGTGATATTCGCTCCAATCTGCTGCATATGTAACCTTTATATCGTCTCCTAATATTGCCTTAACCTGCTTCGCTAGATTTATCAACTCATCCACTGCTGGAAATGAATTGTTAGATGCTATTTTAGTAATACCTATCATTTCAGATCCTATAACAAAGGCATCCACCATGCCTTTTACCAAATTTGCATAGTGTAATATGAACTCGTTATATCCATCTTTTTGCCTGAAAAACTTACGCACATCGCTAGGATTGCCACTAAGCCTCCCTCTCCATGGTTTATGAGCGACATCAACAAACATCATGGGATATAGCATGATTTTAAGGCCTCTACTCCTTAATTCCTTTAACATGTTTATAACACTAGAGTCAGAAGGTGTGCCACCATATCGCGGTTTTTCATTGTTTCGCCCTATACAATAAGATGAATAACGATCCTTAGATCCTACGAACCATTCATTAGGTGTAATCATAATATTATCCTTAAATTCTACACCAGCCACCACAACTGCTTCACTTATATTTTCACTAGTTGCAAACCAGCTAACCACTGGTGCAACCCATTTTACACTAGGCAAACTCTCCTGCATATCATCCAAAGCAATCATCAGATTTGCTTTGTTATACATGTTATGTTTATTAAGATATTTTCTAAAACCACGTTGAACAAATCCCTGAGTTGTATAATCACCTTCTAATTTTTGCTGCACAACTGTGTCATACACAAATTCACCACCACCTGGTATCATTGTAACGGCAGTTACCATGCTTTCTGCTGTTTCTACATCAGAGATACTATGCAATTCTCTTACAACTTCGAAAGAAAACTGAGGTATTCTATTACCAAATTCTGAAAGTTGAAGATTTTTAAAGATTATATATGCAATACCTCTATAAGCAGGTGTTTTACCTATACCAATGTAACTTTCTATTGTTGGGTCTGGCATTTGATCTTCCGTGCCTTTATGTAGCATAATGTCGTATAAACTTCTGTCTATCAGACGATTATCAGCCCATATTCTAGCAACTTTAGTTATAGGGCCTTCGCACATAGCTATGGCAATTGAGATCATATAATCATAAGAAGTATGTGTATGCCTTACCTTATTACCTTTACCACCCATACTTTGAGTAGTTGTTTTAGATAACTCCTTTAATGGAGAGGCCCATATAATATTTCCGTACACTTTAATAGTACCATAGACTATAGGAATCATTCTTCCATAATCAGAATGCTGGAAATTAATTTCTGATATTTTCTGCCCCTCACTGGACACATTCTTATCTTTGCCAAAAAATGTATTACCTATAAAAGAACCAAGTGCCCCAAATGCAATTCTACCTAAAGAGCCCCCTATCGCTCCTTTGACTATAGCTCCACCAATCCCTGCAAATAACCCTGATGCCATAATGTTCTCCATAATTTTGTACAAAAGGAATTGTAACATTTAGCATCGTTTCATCGATAGACCCTTTATAACAATATGAAGGAAGAGTGATTTAGCACAATTAGATATAACGTTACTATATTTCTTTAAATGCAGAAAGTGCTGCATCTCTTGATGTTTTTAAATCAACGATTGGATATGGATAATCAACTCCTAACACAACGCCGCATTCCTTAAGTATAACTTTAGGCGCGCTAGATGGATCAAAAATATATTTGCTAGGAACGTTTCTTAATTCTGGTACATACTTTCTAATATAAAGTCCCTCGGGGTCAAATTTTTCTCCCTGTATTACGGGGTTGAATATCCTAAAATATGGTGCAGCATCAGCTCCAGAGCCAGCAACCCATTGCCAACTTGCTGAATTATTGGCAAGATCAGCATCTACTAGGCATTCCCAAAACCAATCTCTGCCATAATGCCAATGTATCATTAAGTTTTTTACCAAAAATGAAGCTGTGATCATCCTCACTCTGTTATGCATGTAACCAGTTTCCCAAAGCTCTCTCATGCCAGCATCCACTATTGGTATACCAGTTTTACCATGCTTCCACGCTTTGAATAAATCATGATCGTATTTCCATGAAAAAGCATTGAACCTTGATTGAAAATTTTCAAAGTGTAAATTTTTAAAATAAGCCATGAGATAACACGAAAACTCACGCCATATTAACTCGCTTATAAAATGCTCTACATCCACCTCTGGTAAGCTGTGTTTTTTAGCAGCAACATGAACAGCATCCCATATCTGATTCGGAGATATTTCTCCAAAATGTAAATTAGGAGAAAGAAGAGATGTATGCTCTTTTGATGGATGATTACGGAACACTTTATATCCAGCCAATTTTCTTGACAAAAATTCAGATAACTTCTTTTTTGCAGCCTCTTCACCGTATTCCCAATAATTAGAGACCTTATCATACCATTCATGTGACGATGTAAGTTTAAGATCTTCTATAACGGTTTTATTATTCTCGTCACGGACTGTGATTATATTGCTTGGCTGCTCTATCGTTTGTCTAATAGGCATAGTAAGTGCTTTATTTTTATATGCAGTGAACACCTTATAGTACGATCCATCATCTTTTAATATATCTTTAGGATGCCATAAATATGATCCATTACATATGCTGACTCTTATACCCAAGGATGATTTTATTTCCTTATCATTTTCAATAAACCAAGGCTCATATGATCTGTTCCAAGCTATATGATTGATATTATACTTCCTTACTAAATCTATTATTATTTGTTTAGGATCACCAATGTATAGGTTTAAATCCCCGTTAAGAGAATCATTTAGCTTTTTTAATGAGTTATAAAGATAAAGCCTGCTTGCAGAACCTCTTTTATATTTTTTTGGAGCACTATCATCAAGTATATAAATTGGGAGAATTCTACCATGATTTAATGATTCTATAAGAGCTGGATTATCACTCAGCCTTAAATCTTGCCTAAACCACAGTATAGAATCAATGTGATTCATGATTAATAACCTTAGATTAAGATTTTTGAACCTGCTTTATTTCTTCATGTAATTTTGCAAGCTGTTCATTGAATTTCTTTAATTCTTTTCCAGCTAAAGGTGGCATCTTAGGAAAACTTACTTTCGAAGGATTTATCTTTTTACCAAGCTCTATAACTTCATAATGCAAGTGTGGCCCAGTGCTGTTGCCTGTTGTTCCAACATAGCCTATAACATCACCTTGAATAACTCTCGCACCCTTTTTACTTGTTTTTGCAAACCTATCCATATGTGCGTATAAAGTTTGATATTTGGATGTATGTCTTATTTTAATATGTTTTCCATATCCATTTGATGCATATTTAACTTCTTCTATTATCCCATCACCAGACGACAGTATGGGAGTTCCTTTAGGCGCAGCATAGTCTAATCCCTCGTGCTTTTTCGTATAACCTAATATAGGATGTTTACGCATGCCAAATTTAGAGCTGATTTTTGCACCATTAATAGGTGTTAAAAGTAAAGTAGTTTTAGTGCTAACACCAGATTCATTAAAATATTCAACGCTTCCATTGCTAAGCGTATGCCTATAAAGCTTTTTAGACTTCCCACCACTTATTAGATTACCATAAAGAAGTGGGCCATCGGAAAGCTTCTTACCAGATTCATTTAAAGTATATTCATAGAAAAGCTCAAATTCATCGCCAGGCTGTATATCCCTTTGAAAGTCAACTATGTAGCTATAACGCTGAATAAATTCCAAAATCATTCCAGGAGATACACCTGCTTTTATAGCATCTCCATAAAGACTTTCTGATATCTGCCCCCTATAAAATCCCTTAGTTTTAGTAACAGGCATTACAATTTTTTCTGCTTTATAGGACTTTTTCTCATCATCATAAGTAACATCTATTTTAGCTTGATCTGATATCAAAGACACATGCTCTGCAACTGAATAATATGTTATATTATCATCCGTGATTTTATCAGGTTTATATGTTATTAAAAGCTGTTGACCCAGATTTAGTTGAGAAGGAGGATAATGCTTTGAAATAAGAGCTGCTATATTAGAAGAATCTTGCGAGCTTAACCCTGCTTCTGAAAGCATATTGAATAGTGTATCACCAGACTTCACAGTAAATACAGCTTTATCTCCTCTATCCGAATGAACAACCTCTGCTTCTGCCTTCTCAGTTTGAGATATCACAGTTGCATCATCATTCTCATTAGGGCTATCTACTGTTATTTTAGAAGCTATATTAATATACAATAAAGCCAATACAGCTATAGTAAGAACTGCATGCAGGCCGTCCAGCTTAGCTGGTTTTATGCGATGTATTATACCTTTAGACAAAACAAATACCGTTAATTAACCATGAAATCATACTAAAAAATCACGCTAAGTAAATATTTTTTATTGATGTTTTTTCTTCTTTCTTTCAGACATACCCCTATCAGATATATTAGTTTGCCTAGATCTCGCAACAGCCAAATCATTTTTTAGAACATCTTTTGTAATAACACTACCAGCAGCAATAAGTGCATCATCTTCTACATTACAAGGAGATATAATCGCAGAATTTGAACCAACAAACACTCCATCCCCAACAGAGCTTCTATGTTTCTTCACTCCATCATAATTACAGAAAACTACTCCTGCACCTATATTAGAAGCAGATCCAATATCTGTGTCTCCTATATAAGATAAATGTGAAGCTTTAGATCCAGATTTAATATTGGAATTTTTCACTTCAACAAAGTTACCCAATGATACTCCTGCCTCTAAATTAGTCTCAGGTCTTATTCTTGCAAATGGACCTATACTACAGTTCTTTTCTATCTTAGCTCCTTCTATATAACTATGGGACTTTATAATACAATTTTGACCTATTTCTACACCAAGACCAATAAAGACAAATGGCTCTATTATAGATCCCGCACCTATTTTAGTATCGCGGCTTAAAAACACGCTTTGAGGATCCAGCATAATAACACCATTTTTCATTGCTTTATCTCGCATGTTCGTTTGAACTATAAAATTAACTTCAGCAAGCTGATTTTGTGAATTCACACCCATTATCTGATATTCATCTGCAACTGAAAATCCACATACGTAGCCAGACTGGTTAGCTATCTTTATTACATCTGTTAGATAGTATTCATTCGCTTTATTATCGTTGTTAATCTTTGGAAGCAACTCTTTTAACACTGATGACTTAACTAGCATAATGCCAGAGTTACACAGGTTTATTTCTTTTTGAGCGTCAGTTGCACTTTTTTCCTCTACTATATCTACAAGATAATTATCAATTGTTATCATTCGGCCATATCCTTGAGGAAAATGAGCATAAAACCCTAAATTTATAATTGATAAATTGTCGTTTGCAGACATCATATCCAGCATTTCTTCCAAGGCATTCAATTCTATCAAAGGAGAATCTCCATAAAGCACTAAAACATTTTCGTTGACTTTACCGCTTAAAACACCGCATGACACAGCATTACCAGTGCCTGAAAGATCCTTTTGTATGACGGTTTTATAATTGTATTTTTTGCTCAAAGGATTTAATTCTATATATTTCTCTAGATCAGAATTTATAACAAGTCTAACATCATTGGAAAGAGACTGTGAAACCTCTAAAAGGTATTCTATCATTGGAACTCCAGCAACAGGATGCATAACTTTAGGTATATCAGAAGCCATTCTAGTACCTTTCCCTGCCGCAAGAATTATAATAGTTAAAGACATAGTATATATATTTTTTTGTTTCTTATTGAGGCATACTACTCTATAATTTGAATATCCGCAAAAAGATTATTTAAATAGATGAACTATTTTCTTCTTGGACATAACTTTCTGTTATGATAAAAAGGAGTGACAATTTATAAGGTCAATGATGAACAAAACCAACCCTAAATCTTCCGAAACTGAAACAAAAAACATAAGCATCAACTTTGGACCACAACATCCAGCAGCTCACGGAGTTTTAAGGCTTGTTTTGGAGATGGATGGAGAAGTTATTGAAAGGGCAGATCCACACATAGGATTGCTGCACCGTGGCACGGAAAAATTGATCGAATACAAAACTTATTTACAAGCACTCCCGTATTTCGATAGGTTAGATTATGTATCCCCTATGGCGCAAGAACATTGCTTTTCTTTGGCAGTAGAAAAACTTTTAAAATGTAAAGTTCCACTTAGGGCTCAATATATAAGAGTAATCTTCTGTGAATTGACTAGGATATTGAATCATCTTCTTAACATCACAACACAAGCTTTGGATGTTGGTGCTATGACGCCTCTTCTTTGGATGTTTGAGCAAAGAGAACACCTTATGGAATTTTATGAAAGGGTTAGCGGTGCTAGATTGCACGCTGCATATATAAGACCTGGCGGGGTTGCGCATGACTTACCAAATGGTCTTATTGATGATATGCAAAGCTTTTTATCACAATTCCCTAAAAGAATTGATGATATAGAAACAATGTTGACCAATAACAAAATATTCAAACAAAGAACTGTTGATATAGGCATAGTAAGCAAAGAAGATGCTATAAACTTAGGTTTTACCGGTCCAATGCTTAGAGGATCTGGCATTGCATGGGATTTGAGGAAGTCTCAGCCTTATGAGATATATGACAAGATAGATTTCAGCATACCTGTTGGTAAAAACGGCGATTGTTATGATAGATATTTAATTAGACTTGAAGAAATGAGGCAATCTGTTCATATAATAAATCAATGCCTTAAAGATATTCCTGATGGTGAATTTAAGAGCCTGGATAGGAAGATATCACCTCCTTCAAAAACAGATATGAAGCTATCTATGGAAGCTATGATACATCATTTTAAATTATTTAGCGAAGGCTATAATGTTCCAGCTGGAGAAACTTATACATGCGTAGAGTCACCAAAAGGAGAGTTCGGTGTATTTTTAGTTTCAGATGGAAGTAACAGGCCATACAGATGTTATATAAGGGCACCAGGCTTTGCTCACCTAAGTGGACTAGAATTTATGAGTAAAGGTCACTTACTTGCTGATTTAGTGGCTAATATAGGAACATTGGATATAGTGTTTGGAGAAATTGATAGGTAACAAATGTCTAAGGCAACAGGAATAGCTACACAAAATAATAATGATAAGTTTGAATTTACAAAAGATAACTTAATGCTAGCTGAAAAGATTATCAAAAAATATCCAAAAGATTGCCAGCAAAGCGCTGTCATGCCATTGCTAGATATCGCTCAAAGGCAGAACAGTAATTGGATTCCAAAAGCTGCTATGGATTATATAGCAAATATGCTTGATATGCCTCCTATCAAGGTCTATGAAATAGCTACTTTTTACTCGATGTATAACAAAAAACCAGTGGGTAAGCACCTTGTTCAAGTATGTAGAACTACTCCTTGTTGGCTTAACAATGCAGAAGGAATATTAAAGACATGTTCAAAAAAACTTGGAATAAATGTTGGTGAAACAACAAAAGATCAAAAGTTCACTTTAGTTGAAGTTGAATGCCTCGGAGCATGCGTAAACGCACCAGTTGTTCAAATTAACGATGATTATTATGAGAATCTAACTGAAGAAAAAATAGAATCTTTGCTAGGTAATTTAGCACAAACAAAGTAATATGACTCGATTTAAATTATAATAAATCATCCTAGAACAACCTGATATTTAATGTGCTAAAAAAGACAAATGCACCTAAAAAGCTTAGTGAAAAATACACTTCTAAATATTTTCTGATATATTAAATATAGCTAAAGTATTTTAATTTTGGTATAGGCGCGATGAGTGAAGTGTAGGCAAATTCTACATAAGCGAAGAGCAACGCATACCAGAATTACAAAGACTTAGCTATATTATAACTTAAGTGCATCATTTTATACTAATTCACAGCGATGAAAACCTTTATGATGCTTTCCACTGTCATAAAAGTGCCAGACGAATCTCTTGTAAATTATTATACTAATACTATGACACAACGTCCAACATAGAATAAACCTTACCAAATGGCTTATTTTTCATCCAATAGCATGCCTTAAAAGCACCTTCTGAATATGCAAATCTGCTGCAAGACTCATGTTTTAATGTTAATACTTCAGAATTGCTTGCAAAAATAATTTCGTGAGAACCACTAAGATTAGCTGATCTAATTGAGGAAATGGAAACATCTCCTATTTTTCTACCAGATACAGACCCTGGTAAATTTATATTAGGCCTATTACTAGATGATGATATTTGTTCTGCTATCATCAATGCTGTACCAGATGGAGTATCAACTTTTTTCCGATGGTGTTTTTCTATTATATCTACATCATAATCTTCTGGATTAAGATTATTACTTAATTGACCTAAAATACTCATTATCATACTCATCCCATAGCTCATATTAGCGGAATATAATAACGGGTAAGTTTTTGCAGAAAGCTCTAGCTTATATTTCTGTTCAGATGTAAAACCAGTAGTTCCACAAACATGTATTATTTTATGCCTGTTGCAAAACTCAGATATAAACATTGTGTATTTTGGAGTTGTAAAATCTATGATGGCATCTAAATTATTTAAATTTTCTAAACTAGATACTGTCTTTAAATCAGATTTAAAATCAGTTCCAAGAAGCACCTCTACATATTGATTTTCATATTCTGACTCTGGCTTAACTGTTGCTCCTGCTATAACACATTTACCTTTGGCTTGCTCTTGCAAACCATAAGATAAAAGGGATTTACCCATCCTGCCAGAACATCCAGCTATAGCAATCTTCATACTACTTACCAAGCAGAATATTAAATGCTGAATCCAAGTCATTTACAATCTGGTAAGCTCCAAGAGCCTCAGATCTCGCAAACCCTTTATCAATGATTTTATTGCATAGGTCAATCAGCTCATCCCAAAATCCATCGATATTTATTATAATAATAGGACTCGATATTCGCTTTAAAACCTTCATAGTTAATACTTCGAAAAACTCATCTAGTGTTCCAAACCCACCAGGTAATATTAAAAATGCATCTGAATTTTCAACCATAATCATTTTTCTTTCAGCAAGTGTTTCAACAAACATAGGTGTATCTAATTCGTTATTCAATATCTCCATATCATGCATAAATCTAGGAAAAACACCTATTACTTTGCCACCATTTCGATGTGTAGAATCTGATACGTCTTTCATAAGGCCGCTGCTAGAACCACCATATATAAGAGTCATATTATTTTTAGCGAGCCTAGCACCGCATTCTGATGCAAGATCTCTATATTTTTGTTCCACATCTCTGGCACTGCAGAAAACACAAACATTTTTATAAGTCATGGGCAGTATACTAAATTATTAAGAATATAAGACGCAAGATATAGCAACACTGGCGTGTTTGCAAGAAGTATTTAAAAATACAAAATTTGTAATCAAGAAGAGAAATTTTCCTTAAACCAAGAGAACACACCTGATAAAAGGCCTGATTCTTGATTATTAGATAAGCTTGAACTTTCTGCATCTGCTGAATATATAAGCATACCTATTGCAGTTGAAAACCCTGGCCCTGATGTGCTTTCTGCCAAACCATCTATAGTTTGAGGATAACCTATTCTAACAGTCTTCGAGAACATACGTGAAACCAACTCTTTCATACCTGAAAGCTGAGATGCCCCACCTGTTATAACTATTTTATTGCCAGAAAGAGCTGTAGCACCTTTTATGTCGGATCTTTCCTTAAGTATCTCTAACGTTTCTTCTACTCTAGCTTTTATTATATCACGCAATAAAGATTTACTTACTATGTTCATTTCACCATCATTATCTGCTGATATAGGAACCTCTATCTTTTCATTTTTATCTGATGATGTTGGGATTAATGTACCATATAAATTTTTAACACGCTCTGCGCTTGCGAAATCCGTGCTTAATATGCAGGCTATATCGTTTGTAATATTGATACCACCCATGTTAACAGAATCCATAAACACCAAGTGACCATTATGAAAGACAGAAATAGAGGTGCAACTGCCACCAAATTCTATTAACGTCACTCCCAATTTCATTTCATCTGGATGAAGACAGGCTACTCCTGCTGCATATGGAGCACATACGTAATTATCTATTTCAAGCTGGCACCTAGCTACGCAATTAACCATATTCATTAACCCACTAGCTTGGGCTGATATTATATGATAATCACAAGAAAGCCTGTTACCGTACATTCCTATAGGGCTTGATATACCTCTATTTCCATCAAGCACATATTCATATGCAAATGTATGTATAACTTCAAGCCCCTGCTCTGTGAATTTATCTAATATTTGAAAAAATAATTTTTTCTCGTCTCTTTCACTTATCTCATGACCTGTTACCATGATCTCAGAACTCATAACCTGAGATAAGCAATTGCTTGCAGATAAACTAACATATATTCTTTGAATACTCTCGCCAGACATCTTCTCTGCGGATTCAACAGATGCAGCTATCGATTTTTCCAAAAGCTTAATATCTGTTATTATTCCAGCTTTGATACCTGCTGACACATGATGACCTATCCCCAACACCTCTATTTTACCATGAAAACCTATTCTTGCTATAAAGCAGACTATCTTCGAAGTTCCAACATCTAAAACACCTATTATATTACTGCGCTGCTTAGGCATAAATTTTACTTCTTTTTAACAAAAATCTTCTCTGGTGACAATCTCATGTCCAACTCTTTAAGGCCATTAGCTTCTATTATGCCATTTTTGTGCAAATTATCCAGCAAAATTAATGCTTTCTCTACATTAATTTCAGGAAGTTTTATTAAAACAGCCCCATCTAGATATATATCCCATCTTCTACCAGATATATTTGAAGCGGCTACTACGCTGTTAAATATTTCCGTATTAAAAAGTTGTTTATATATTTTATTATAGCTTGATGGTGCGCCTGATCCAAATAATAATATATATTTAGGCCTTTCATTCGGCTCAGGAATCTTCTCTATTAGCTTGCCGTTTTTACCTATTAGATGAAAATTTTGTCCATCCCACCAAATGGCAGCTGGAGACGCTTCTTGTATTACTATGTTTATTGTATATGGATATACTCTATATACAGAAGCCGACTCTATCCAGCCCTTCTCTTCAAGGTATTCTTTTGCCTTAATAACATCAGCTTTTACTATACTTTCCCCTAATTGTATGCTTGAAGATTTTATTATTTCTTCTGATGATAGTTTTGAGTTTCCAGAGACGTTAATTTGCTTAATCGATATACTTTCTATATGCTTAGAAATTTTTGCCTCATATGCATTATCTAATAATTCTAAAAACTCAGTACCGTATGAAAAAGCAAATCTTAATATCAGCACAAATAAAAACAATTTTAAAATTGTTAAATATATTGATTTTCTATTAGGTCTTTTTTTATTAGATATTAACATCTTCACTACAGCTCACAGCTTGCATCTTCTAGTATTTTTTTTACCAATTCATCGAATGATATTCCATGATAAGAAGCTATTTCAGGAACTATTGAAAGGGGTGTAAAACCAGGATGCGTGTTGATCTCCAAAAAATAAAGCCCTTCCTCTTCTCGACTGTTATATCTAAAGTCACTTCTGCTTACTGTTTTGCACCCCAATATATTATGAGCTTTTTCAGCCCACTGCATAGCTAAATCATATACTCTTTTCTCAACTTCAGCTGGATATATATGGTCTGTCATACCTTCTGTATATTTTGCTTTATAATCATAAAACCCTTGCTTTGGCCTTAATTCTAAAACGCCTAAAGCTTTATTGTTAAATATAGCAACGCTCAATTCCTGACCTGCTATATACTCTTCTACCAAAAGCTTTGAGTTAGCTTTCCACTTGTTATGGTGAAACCAAACATCATTCTCTCCCCTAACTATTACAACCCCCACGCTAGATCCTTCTGATAATGGCTTTATAACAAAAGGCCTTTCCATAGGCTCTTGTCCTTTATTATATAGTTCATGCAATTCTTCATAGGTGAATATCACCTCCTTTGCCGATTTAACTCCATACTGCTTTAATAAAGACTTTGTTTTAGATTTATCCATTGCAATTGCTGATGCAGTGATTCCAGAATGTGTATAAGGTATGCCCATCAATTCTAAAATCCCTTGAATTGCACCATCTTCACCATATGTTCCATGAAGCCCATTGAATACTACATCAGGCCTTATATCATATAAAGTCTTAGCTAAATCTCTTGTTGGATCTATAGGAATTGGATTATATCCCTGCCTTTTGAGCGATGCAATTATTGCATTTCCAGTAACAACTGAAACTTCCCTTTCTGCCGAAAGTCCTCCCATAAGGACAGCTATTTTCTTCATAATTTAAATCCCGCAGATCTGCATAAGTTTTCAACTAGTACATCGATCTTATCTATATCGATGAAATTCTTTTTCTCCATATTATTGCAAAATCCCAACGGTTGCAAACTATATTGCTCATCATATGCATTTCCATATATTTTATCATGTTTTTTATTAACTTGCTTTAAGCGCAATATACCTATTAAAATAAATAGAAAAATTCTATATTGATCTGAATTTGCGCTTGGAAGCCTGAATTCAAACCTCTTATGCTCAGGTTTATCTGCCGGTATTCTAATTGCAGTTGTCCTGTTATTACCTCCCCAACAAATGCGAGAAGGTGCCATCCAACCTTCTTTCAATCTATCCAAATCTTGTTCATCACATATAAAATCTAAATCGCTTTCTATTAAGTCCAATATCGAAAATATTATAGACTCCATCAGCATCTGATTATCCGTGAATAAATTGTTACCATCTGCACTGTGCATTGAGATGTGTAGGTGCAATGCTGAACCGTAATCATTTGGAAAAGGTTTAGGATCAAATATCGCCTCCATCCCTGCTTTTTTAGCACTAGCTTTAATAAGGCTTCTTACATCACTTATAAGTGGAAGCGCATCTTTTGGAAGCGTATATGGAAGTGGAATTTCATACTGTCCCTTGCCCTTTTCTTTTTCCAAAATTAAATTGGCGTGACACTCTGAAATATAAGAGGAAAAAATGTCTATTTTCTCCTGTGAAGGCACTTGATCACTTTGTCGCAGATAAAACTCTATCTCTGATCCTACTAGAATATATACTCTGTTAGAAGATAATGAATTATTGCACTTGTCTATCCATGTGATAATTTTCTTGTGGTCACACAGCAGCAATTTATTTTACGCTGATTCTGTATTTATCCAAGATATCAATGCAGATTTTTGGCTAAACCCAACTTTATTAGCTATCTGCTTTCCGTCTTTGAATAATATAAGAGCCGGTATGCTTCTTATTCCAAGTTCTGAAGGTGTATCTAGATTCTCATCTATATTCATCTTCAAGACCTTTACTTTTCCCTCTAACTCTTTTGATAACTCATCTATCACAGGGCCTAATTGGCGACAAGGTCCACACCATGGAGCCCAAAAATCTACAAGAACAACCCCTTCATGCTTCATAACTTCTTGTTCGAATGTTTGATCAGTAACTTGCTTTGACATGTTATTATAGCCCTTTATGTGTTGTTATTCCCTCTAATGCTATAAAAGCATGTAAAACATGTCAATAAATATTGTTCGCTTTTGGAAATATTTTGTTCAAGACAAAACCATTTTACCTGTTGCATATTGGAATTTACTTATATATTATACTCTATATCCTATTAACATATAGCTTAATCGAAATTGAAAGAAGAAGTATTAGAATTTAAAGGCAAGATAGTAGAATTATTGCCTAACGCCACATTTAAAGTAGAGCTTGAAAACGGCCACGTCATCATAGCTTACACTTCTGGTAAAATGAGAAAAAATAGAATAAGAATCCTCATAGGTGATGATGTTACAGTAGAGATGACACCTTATGACTTGACAAAAGGAAGGGTAACACACCGTCATAAAGTTGGCTCTTCTTACGAGGCTGCACCAACTGAGAATGCATAAATTATGAAACTTATACTTGCATCAGCTTCTGTAAGGAGATTGGAGCTGCTTAAGCAGGTCGGTTATATACCAGATATCATATCTCCTGCAGATATAGACGAAACACCTTTTAAAGAAGAGAAGCCAGAAGCACTAGCACTACGTTTAGCAATAGCAAAAGCTTCCGTTGTATCAGAAAAATTCCCCGAAGATGTTGTTATATCAGCAGATACTGTTGCATATTGCAGACACAAAATAATGAATAAACCTGAATCACCTGAAGAAGCTAGACAATTCATGAATATTTTATCTGGCAGAAGACACAGGGTTTATACTGGCTTATGCATACGCAAAAACAACAGAGTCGTATCTAGAGTATGCTGCACTATGGTAAAATTTAAACGACTTTCCGACATAGAGATAGAAGATTTCGTAGAATCAAAAGCATGGGAAGGAAAGGCTGGTGGATATGCAATACACGGAAGAGCCGCTATATTTATAGAATCTATAAATGGATCTGATTCAAATGTTGCAGGTCTTCCCCTACACGTTGTGCATAATATTTTACACAGCTTTAATGTAAAACGAGTTTTATAGTAGGTATAAATATGGGAGTTAGAATAGCAGTTATAGGTGCAACTGGAAAAGTTGGATATGAGATTTTAAATGTTTTATCAGAAAGTGATATAGATTTAGAAGAAGTATTTGCTGTTAGCTCATATAAATCTGCGCAGAAAAAAGTGAGCTTTGGTGACTCTGTTATTATAGCAGAGGCGATAGACAATTTTGATTTCTCTCGTGCTGATATAGCAATATTTGGCGTTTCAAGTGAAGTTTCTGCAAAATACGCACCAATTGCTGCCTCAAAAGGTTGCGTAGTTATAGATAATTCAAGCCACTTCAGAATGGATCATGATGTGCCGTTGATAGTTCCAGAAGTCAATAGTATAGAGATTGGCAATTACACAAAAAGGAACATAATATCAAATCCGAATTGCTGCGCCATACCTCTTGTATTAGCTCTTAATCCTTTACATCATCACATACCTATAGAAAAAATTGTAGTATCCACTTATCAATCAGTATCCGGAGCTGGAAAGTCTGCTATGGACGAACTTTACAACCAAACCAAAGCGAAATACATGAACGATAAGGTTGAACCAGAGTGTTTCCCTAGAACAATAGCATTTAATGTTCAGCCTGTTATAGGGGAAATTAGAGAGGATGGTTATTCAGAAGAAGAATGGAAAATAAAGGCTGAGACGCAAAAAATTTTAGATCCTAGCATTATTGTTGATGCAACTTGCGTAAGGGTTCCTGTATTTGTAGGCCATTCAGAATCAGTTATGGTGGAATTTGCAGATGAAATTTCAGTGAGTGAAGCTGTAGCAATTTTAAAAAACACCCCTGGAGTGCAGGTGAATACTAGAGATTACCACACCCCGATAGAAATCGTTGGTGAAGATGATATCAAGATTTCTCGAATCAGACAGTACGCTGATAGAAAAAACACTTTAAATATGTGGATAGTTTCTGATAATCTAAGGAAAGGAGCAGCTTTAAATGCGGTGCAAATAGCTAAGCATTTAATAAATTATTACTTTTAAATTTTTTACATGTTAAATATTATCCGCTTTTTTGTTATAGTCTCATTTTGCTCGATTGCATTTGCTGATGAGCAAAATAGTGAGAAGTCAAAGATGAACGAAGTTGTCCGCTCGTACGTGGCAAACTGCATATCAAAAAACATACCTATAAACATAACTCGCGATATAGGTGTTAATTTGGAAGGGCTAGATCTTTCAAATATGAATTTAAATTACGCTCAACTTAATAAAGCTAATCTTAAGGGTGCAAACCTTAGTCATTCAATCCTTAAAGGAGCTTATCTTGAAGAGGCAAATCTTGAGGGAGTAAACGCAGCGAATGCTGATTTCAGCAACGCTAGCATATCATCTTCAAACTTTACTAAAGCTGATCTTACAGAAGCAGTTATGGACAACGTATACGCAGATAGTGCTATTTTTCAAGAATCTAATCTTACAAAAGTAAAAGCAAAAGATAGCACATTCACAAACGCTAATTTTACATCCTCTATTCTCTCAAATACTGTTTTTATAAATTCATTTTTCACATCTTCTAATTTCGATAAATCTAAAGCAGAAAAAGCTTCTTTTAGATTCGCAAACCTTAGCAAGGCATCATTTAACGATGCTTTATGGAAAGGTGTAGATCTTTACAGCGCAGTTATGTCATATGCTGCAGGAAAAAACTCACGTTTTGATGAATCTATTCTATTTTCTGCAAACATGGAAAATATAAACTTCAGTGATTCATCTTTCGTTAGAATATATGGCGAATCATCTAATTTTTCAAACTCAACTATGAATAATATAAATTTTTCTGGGTCTAATTTTGCAAATGCATCATTTGAAGGAAGTCTCATTAGAAATTCTGATATTACAATCTCTGACCTCACTGAAATAATCTTAGATGGAGCAGACTTAACTGGATCTAATTTATCTTCATCTATTATGAAGAACGCCTCTCTTAGAAATACTAATTTATCCTCTGTTTCAATGGATTATGTTTTTATCAAATTATCTGATTTTTCTGGAAGCAAAATTTCAAGTTCATCTATAACTAATTCGAACTTAGATTCTTGTAAATTTCATGGAGCAGCTATTTCAAAAATAACTTTTACAAACTCAACTGTTAAAAATTCTAGAGGCCTTTCAAACGAAGATTTGATTTCTTTATTCTCTAATACAACTGCAAATGAGAGTAACTCTAATCAAACTACAGATGATAAAACCGAAGCTTCACCCGTTTCTCCTTCATAAAAACAAAGCGATTGGTGATAGAATTATATACAAGGCTCAACAAAAATAAAATAGTACATCATATTTCAGCTTTTTGGGTTCTATATAATACCAAGTCACTAAATTAATTTAAGTGATAAAAATGCATCCGTATCATTTTGACTGATATCTTGGAGGCACTGCAACTGTTTTTGGAAACAATGCAAAACAAGATCCGGCATTATTCATAAAGCTTGCTTTTTGCTCTGCCAAATGTCCCCTTCCATAAAATATATCTCCTCTTATGGCACCTTTTATAGCACCGCCTGTATCTTGTGCTATAAATAGCTTATTATAATGATTTTTTTCATGGCCAGGTATTTTAGGTGTATGGGTTTGTATCCAAAAAGGGGTACCATATGGATAAAGCCCTGAATCAATTGCTACAGATCTCTCAGGTGCAATAGGGATACCTTGAGCACCTATTGGACCATCTCCTTTTATTTCTTTAAAAAAGATATATGATTTATTCCTTTCCATGATTTGTTTTCCAACCTTGGGATTCCTATGCAACCATCTCATCATATCTATAGGGGAACCTATCCTATCTTTAGTATATTCTTTAAATAAAGGACCTATATGGGTGTAGCCGAAGCCATTCTGCCCGTCATAACCGAGTTTTATCTCGCCACCTTCCTTTAATTTAACCACGCCAGATCCCTGTATATGCATAAAAAATAGTCTTGCTTTGTCTTCTACCCACGCTATTTCCAGATTTTTATTTTCCAACGATCCGTTGTTTATAGAAGCATGGCTTATAATCTCTTTGCCTTTAATGGAATTTAAATTTGGTGGTCTTCTGTATATTGGATATTTATATACCTTACTTCTCTTTAAGCTGCCCTTCAGCTCCAATTCAAAATATCCTGTGTATTTGCCATTAGTATTTTGCTTATGGTCTCTAATTTCATATGGAATAAACCATTTTTCAAAAAAAGTACGAGCCTCCATATTTGTGAATATAGAATCATTAGTTGCTTCTTTACATGCGGGAATCCAGTCTTCGACCCTACCCCCTAAATCAGTTAAAGTGCTTATTTTTCTCGAATGATTATATTTTGCTATAGCTCTACAAGATACCTTAAATGTTTCTAGTGCTTGAAGATGATTATCATTATGCCAGCCAGATAGATCTTTATATGATGCTGTATTTAAATATCCAACTCTAGGCTTTTTATAAACTTTTCCTGCACAAGATGGAAGAAAAAATAACAACAGCAAAAACCAATATCTTTTCACTTTCATATCTCATTAGATGTTAAAGAGTTCCCTAAATCATGCAACTTCCATTGAGATTCTTCATTACCCCTTCTGAATGTTATTTCATCAGAAAAAATGATAGGATCAAACCTATCTCCAGATGCCATATCCCCCATCTCGTTAAAAACTACTCTTATAAGATGAACCTCTAGTTTCAAAGTTATATATTGAACACCAGACTCATTTTTTGCTTCTACTATGTCTATCAGTTGATAATTAGAGAGTGATTGCTGTATAATAAACCCCTTAGACTTATTATATGACACATATTCAACTATCTCTTCAAAAGCTGTTTTAGAGCAATAATCACTTAATTCTTTCAAATGCAACTTATTCATCAAATATATTACTTTTGAATAAATACCAACGGCTGTTTTAATAAAGCGTCCGAGCTCGAAAGTTTTATCCTGCTTTTTTATATAATTTAATATATTTATTCCATTTTCAGATAATTGGTACCCCTGATTGTTTTGCTTAGGCGTCACTAACTCCTTACATGATGTAAGAATACCTAAAATTCTTGATTTACTCTGAATTTCCTCTTCAACAGGAGTTACAATTTTCATAGGCTTTTCTGTTGGAAGTACATCTTGTGACACACCTAGTATATTTATTAATCTAAATCCTATAAACACCGTCACAAAAAGAAGAATTATGTCGTATATATTAAATATGCTTCCCATTCAAATAAACAAAATTAAGTGTAAATTTACCACATTAATTACCATAATATATCTGTTATAACATTAAAAAAAGATATTTTTATAAAAATAAATTGCTTTGCAATCAGTTAGATGTTTTGATATGTTCTTAAGATGTTGTAAAATGGAGCCAATAGCATGATCAATAGCGATGTAAATCAAAAGTTTGTATTAAATACACAATATTTGAAGGATATTTCATTTGAAAATCCAAACCCTATAGAACTATATCAATCTGAAGTTACTCCTTCTATCGGTGTACAGATTGATATTAACGTTATATCAGTCGATGAAGATGTCTATGAAGTGTCTTTAATTATTAACGCTGAAGCATCTATAAAAGATACCAAAGCTTTTATTATAGAATTGACTTACGCTGGTCTATTTACAGTTAAAGGCGTTGATGATGATGTGTTAGAGCAATTGCTTTTAATAAATTGCCCAACTTTATTGTTCCCATTCGCAAGGCAAATAATTTCTTCTACAGCAGATCATGGAAGGGTTGGTCCTTTGTTCCTTGATCCAGTTGATTTTTTCCAGCTATATATGAAGAAAAAAAACAATGATCATCAGGAGATGTGATGGACTCAACCAATACAATATTTGTGTCTCAAAGAAGTATATCTTGTGATGGTGGCCCCCAAGATCATCACCCTAAAATATACCTTGAAATTGACAACACAAACAAAGCTGAATGCCCTTATTGTGGCAATATATTTATTTATAAAGAGGAATGATTTTGTTGGGAGTGATTAGATGCTTTCTATGTTTAATCTTGATATTTCTATCACCCATTTCATTTTCTGCAGAATTAAATCCAGCAGCAGTAACTATAAAAAACTATGACCCTTCTGAGGCGTCATTTTTACTCCAAATATCTATTCAAGACGGCTGGGATTTATACGGCCCATATGAAGGCAATGATGGGATACCTATTAGCGTAACATATTCTGATTCCCACAATGTAAAAAACATAGAAACAACATGGCCAACTCCTATTTATATAAAAGTTGGCAATTCTAATAACAATATATACAGAGGCGATATAACGGCCGCTTTAAAGGTTACACCTTTGAATGAATTAAGCATGTTTGGATCTAGAATAACAGTCCATATGTCAGCATGCAAAGATATATGCAAAAAATTTCAGCAATCAATTTATATAAGTAGCGTTTATTCAACGCAATACACACAATATATTCTTATGCTTCTCTTTGCACTTATTGGCGGATTTATTTTAAACTTCATGCCATGCGTACTTCCTGTGATACTATTAAAGATTCACTCAATTGTTCGTCAAAATGATGTTTCAGAATATGACAGACGTAAATTTTGTATATCCACTTCAATTGGAATAACAACAGTGTTCCTAGTTATGGCATGTGTAGCAATATTTGCAAAATCTGTTGGCGAATATGCTGGATGGGGGTTTCATTTTCAAAACACTCAATTTATTAGAATCTTATGTATCATGACTTTCTTTTCTGCAATTATTATGAATGAAGATTTAAGTATAACTCTTCCATCTTTTTTAAAAAAAAGTAAAAAGGATTATATTTCTAGCTTTTCTTCTGGGGTCTTAGCTACACTTCTTTCAACACCATGCACTGCACCATTTATAACGCCAGCAGTTGCGTTTGCTATGAGCAATGAATGGTACATAATCTTATTGATACATATTTTTATGGGTATAGGAATGTCGACTCCTTTCATAATTCTCTTTATAACACCTAGGGCTCTTAACTTTATGCCCAGATCCGGTGCATGGATGCAATACTTCAAAAAAGCATCGGCAATAGCTATGATGGGAGTTGTAGTATGGTTACTGTATATTATATATAATCAATTAGGTGCAAGACCAACCATATTTATTACAGGATGTTTATTATTACTAAAGTTTGTGCTGACAAAATACACTAGAAAAACATCTATTATAACATCATTAATACTAATATTTTCTATCTTATATATACCTCAATTCATTCACACAAACGATATTGAAAACGAAAAAGAAATAGATCTTTACTGGGAGCCATTTTCAGAAAAAAAGATAGAATACTATAAATCTATCGGGGATATTGTCTTTCTAGATATAACAGCAGATTGGTGCATGATATGCAAAGCCAATAAATTTTTAGTGCTAGATAACATAGAGATATTAGAATTTTTAAAAAAAAATAATGTAAAGCTTATGAGGGGTGATATCACTTCACACTCTGAAGAGATAATGAATTTTATGAAAAAAAATAATAGAAACGGCATTCCTTATAACGTAATGTATGGTAATAATTTTCCTCATATTATTGTATTTCCAGAAATATTAACAATTTTTGACATAAAAAAAGGTGTTAAAACACTAAAAAACAATAAATTATAGTTGGAAATCCGCCTTTGTAGTGCTATTTGTATAGAAATTAGTTAATTTTGTGAAAAAATCACTTGCCAAGGTAAACCCAGTGAAATAAGCTTAACTAATGTGTTCTGTTTAACAAACAATATTAGAGGATATAATCGTGAATAAATCAGAATTTGTTGCAGCAGTTGCAGAAAATATGGGATCTACAAAAGCTGATGCAGCTAGAGCAGTAGAAGCTGTATTAACAACAGTTAAGCAAGCTTTAAAATCTAAAGTTAACTTGAGATTAATCGGCTTCGGTACTTTCAAGGTGACTCATGTTGCTGCTAAAACTGTACGTAATCCGCAGAATGGCAACTTGGTGAAAGTTCCTGCTGCTTATCGTCCTAAATTTATGCCTGGCAAAGAATTGAAAGAGCTAGTTAACAAGAAATAACTTTAACTTTCAATGTAAATGCCCTATAGTTTTATTACTATGGGGCATTTTCTTTTTTATATGACAATAAAAATTTCAGCATCTCTTTTATCATCAGACTATTGCAACCTTGAATCTGAGATAAATAAACTAAATAAAACATCTGTAGATTACATACATTTCGACATCATGGACGGATCATTTGTTCCTGAAATCACTTTTGGCGCTAATTTTGTAAAAAGCTTGAGGAAACTCACAGATAAAACATTCGACGTACATTTAATGGTGGAGAATCCAGAAAAATTTATAGAGCGGTTCGCTTCTTCTGGCAGCAATATAATAACGGTCCATATGGAATCGACAAACCATATAGATAGGCTTGTATCATATATAAAAAGCTTTGGTGTGAAAGCTGGTGTGTCAATATGCCCTGGAACTGATGAATCTTCTCTAAAGTATATATACGATATAGCAGATTTAATTTTGGTTATGTCTGTTAACCCAGGCTTTGGTGGACAAAATTTCATTCACTCACAATTAAAAAAGATATCATCTATAAGTAAATGCATTAAAGAAACAGGTAGAGATATAGAACTTAGCGTAGATGGTGGTATAACCAATGAAACTGGAAAACTATGTGTAGAAGCTGGAGCTAATATACTAGTTTCAGGCAGCTATATATTTGGAAGCGATGACTATTCGTCCAATATAGATATACTGAAAAATATAAATTCCTAATTCCAAGCTTAGTATAACTAAGATAATATAAAAATTTTCTGTTTATACACCTAATAAAACTGAAGCATAGGATTATGCATTTTTGTAAATCCTACACATCAATCAAATATTAGAATTATTATCTATTTCTCTATATATTGCCTTACAAAACCATCGAATAGCTTAACGCCGAATCCAGTTGCTCCCTTAGGTGACAAGGCAGTACCAGTTTTACTCCAAGCCATCCCAGCAATATCTAGGTGCGCCCAAAGACATCCTTCTTTAACAAACCTCTTAAGAAAATGAGCTGCAGTAGACGCCCCAGCACCACGTCCTATTGCGCTTCCATCATTAGATATATCAGCTATATTAGAATCGATCTGTTTGTCATAATTTTTATGCATAGGCATAGGCCATAACAAATCCCCGGTATTTTCACCAATTTGAACTAATTCATCTGAAAGGGTCTTTGCATTAGAAAATAAGCCAGCATATGTTTCGCCAAGTGCAACAACTATAGCACCAGTAAGTGTAGCTATATCTATCATGTGTGTTATGTTATATTTTGTTTGAACATAATGCATAATATCAGCTAAAACTAACCTACCTTCAGCATCTGTATTACCGACTTCTACAGTTTGTCCTGACATAGTGACAACAACGTCGCTAGGCCTTTGTGCGGTTCCTGATGGCATATTTTCTACCAGACCAACTACACCTATAACATGTGCGTTTGCTTCCCTGCTTGCGATCGCATGCATTGCACCTACTACAGTAGCAGCTCCAGCTTTGTCATACTTCATATCTCCCATGCCAGCAGAAGGCTTTATATTTATTCCACCAGAATCAAAACATACTCCTTTACCAACTAATGCTAAACATTTATTATTATGCTTTCTAGGCTTCCATTCCATCACAACAGCATATGGCTTTGCAGCACTTCCTTGAGCAACGCCAAGCAATGCACCCATACCAAGCTTTAACATCTTCGATTGATCTAAAACTGTTACTTTAACACCCAATTCTCTAAGTTGATAACACCTTTCCATAAACTTTTCTGGAGTTAATATATTAGCAGGCTCTGATACCAAATCTCTTGTCAATAAAATTCCTTCTGCTAAAGAAAGTTTATCCTTATATGCATCCTCTATGATATTTTTACGACTTGATATTAACGAAAGTGATTTAAGATAAATTTTATGCTTATCAGCTTTGTCCTTAAAATGTCTATTAAAATTATAATTTTTAACTTTCAAACCAAATAAAAGATTTGAAACAGAAACAGCAAATGGTAATCTTACTGTCTCAGCAAGATCGTTCACATGTATTTCAGCATCTTCTATTTGATGTGCATTTAACACATCGGCTATCTTGGCACCTACCCTTTGTATAGATAATTCATCTATTTCGTCCTCGTTTCCCAAAGAAAATATAAACAACCTCTCGGAATTACAACACTTAGGCGACGGTATATGCAACACATCACCTTCCTTTCCCTGAAAAAGCTTCGATGCTTCTATCGTTTTCCTTATATATTCATTAGCATTTAAAGAAAGCAAAGATCCAGAAAGCACCTTTTTGCCCTGAATAAAGGATATTGAAGTTGGACCAGAGTGAGGGTTTTTGTGAAAATTAATTTGCATTTTTATCCTTCTTTTTGAAAATTAAATTTAAAAAATAAATCGATGGCAAGCTGAGAATAGATGATATTATAAAAAAGTTGGACCATCCACATAATTCTGCAACCTTTCCAGCAGAAGATGAAAAAGTTGAACGAGCAATACCAGCCGTAGAAGTGAGTAGCGCATATTGAGTTGCAGTGAACTCTCTGTTACATATGTTGCTTATATAGGCTAATAAAACAGTAGAACTTATACCAGATGCAAGATTCTCAATAGATATATTAATCGCCAAAAACATAACATCGTGCCCCTGATAGGCCTGCAAAACAAAAACCAAATTCGATACCATTTGCAGTATACCGCCTATTAGCAACGCTTTATAATATGGTAAAGTTTTTAACATAGAACCAGCGATAATAGATCCAATTAAGGTTGCAATAATACCATATATCTTAACTATGTCTGCTATCTCTTTTTTGTTAAACCCGATATCCATTAAAAATGAATTAGTCATAACACCAGCAAAGGCATCTGACATCTTAAATAATCCTACGAATAACAATATATTCCACCAAGAATCTCTGTTTGAAAACTCTACGAATGGTTTTATAAATGAATTTTTTATGGAATCTAAAGATAAGCTTTGTGAATTGCTCGACCGATCCAGACTTTCCTTACATGATATAGCAGCAATGAGTCCTATAAACATCATAAATATCACAGATAAATATGCCGCATGCCAACCATAATAATGTGAAACATATAGGGCACCAGCACCTGAACATAACATTCCAATTCTATAACCTAATGTTGATGCAGCAACACCTATGCCCTGATCTGCTTCATCAAGCATCTCAATTCTAAATGCGTCAATTACAATATCTTGGCTCGCAGAAAGAAAGGAGGTAAGACATACTATTGATGCTAAAAAAAATAAATTTTCCTGTGCATTTATAGAGCCCGTTAAGTAAAAAGACAAGATTAACAATACATTAAATAAAATTATCCAACTTTTACGCCTTCCCAATAAATTATGCAAAATGGGTATCTTTATTTCATCAAACAAAGGCGCCCAAATGAATTTTAATGAATATGGAATAGATGCAAGGGAAAATAACCCTATATTTGCTAAAGTCACGCCATTATCATATAAATATGCCTGTAGAGTTGAAGCAGTCATTGCTATTGGCAAACCACTTGCAAAGCCTAAAAAAAACACTTTTATGATTATAAATTTAAAATATGATGACATGATTGTTATATGAATCTATTTCGCAAAATAGCTAGAGATGGCTTATTTACTAATTATTAGCAGAGAATACTATAATATATTTTCACAAGTCAATTAAAAAACTTTGCATCTTCTTTAGATATGTGCTAATAGTTTGTCTCGTGCTCAACTTAATTTATCAGGTGATTTTTATTATGAGTGGTAATGACATCGAAACAAGAGTTATAAAACTTGTTGCATCAAAACTTGACATTGATCCTAGCAAAATTCGCCCTACTTCAAGCTTCGAAGCTGATTTAGGTGCAGATAGTCTAGACAGAGTAGAGCTAGTAATGGATCTTGAAGACGAGTTTAAAATAGAGATACCAGACAATGCGGCTGAAAAAATCACTAAGGTTGAAGATGCTGTACGCTTTATAGAAGAACAGTTAAAGCAAGATTAATAAACTGCTTTCATCTTTAATTTGTGGTAAAAATATGAAACGTGTAGTAGTTACAGGGATTGGAGCCGTGACGCCTCTAGGTCGAAACATTAATGAGACTTGGAGTTCACTGATAGCTGGTAAATCTGGCATTACATCTATCCCTTCTACTCTCTTTTCAACGGAAGATCTTCCTACAAAAATCGCAGGCTTAGTTCCAGGCGATGCAGAGTTTCATGAATCTGATATGACAAAGTACATACCAGGGAAAGACATAAAAAAAATGGATAGATTTATACAATTATCCGTAATCGCAGCCTCTCAAGCAGTTCAAGATAGCGGCATAGAATCTGTTGCTGAAAAACACAGAATAGGTGTTATGTCTGGTGCTGGCATAGGAGGATTGGCTTGCATAGAGGAAAATATAATTACAATGATTGAGAAAGGAGCTAGAAGAGTAAGCCCTTTTTTCATACCAGGAACATTGATAAACTTAGCTTCTGGGCACATTTCGATAAAATATGGCTTTACTGGGCCTAATCAAGCTGTTGTAACAGCATGTGCAACAGGGGCACATGCAATAGGCGATGCAGCAAGAATCATAGCTTATGGGGATGCTGATATAATGGTAACAGGCGGCAGTGAAGCAGCCGTTTGCAGAATAGGAATAGCTGGGTTTAACGCAGCAAGAGCTTTATCGACAAACTACAATGATTCACCTCAAGAAGCTTCAAGGCCTTGGGATCAAGATAGGGATGGCTTCGTTATGGGTGAAGGAGCGGCTTACCTTGTGCTAGAAGACCTTGAACACGCAAAAGCTAGAGGCGCAAATATATACGCAGAGTTAATAGGGTATGGCTCATCTGGGGATGCTTATCACATCACATCACCCTCTCCTGAAGGAACTGGTGCATATATGGCTATGGAAATGGCAATAAAAAACTCAAAAATAAACCTAGAAGAGATCAGTTATATTAACGCACACGGAACATCTACACCTTCTGGAGATATGATAGAAATATTAGCTATGCGGAAGATTTTTAATGATAATCTAAAAAATATATCCATCTCTTCTACAAAGTCATCTATAGGACACTTGTTAGGTGCAGCAGGGGGAGTTGAAGCAATATTCTCAATATTGGCAATGAAAAACTCTATAGTCCCACCTACGTTAAATTTGCATAACCCATCTGAAGGATGCGAAGGACTAGATCTAGTTCCATTTAAAGCGAAGGAACGTAAAGTGAAAGCTGTTATGTCTAACTCTTTTGGATTTGGTGGAACAAATGCTAGTATCATATTTAAAGAATACGCTTAAATTAGCTGCAATAATACTACTTCTTTGTGTATCATACACCACATATGAATATCGTATATCAACAAACATTAAAGATGAAATAATTGTTTATATTCCACATCATACATCATCGCGAGAGATAGCAAAAATACTGCAAGAATCTGGGGCGATAAATTCCCCTAGAATATTTATATTTATGTCGAGACTTAATTCTTATTTTGGAAATTATTTAAAACACGGACAATATAAAATAAAGCCCAACTCGACACAATCAGATATTATAGAAACTTTAGTGTCTGGAGATATAATAAAATATAACATCACAATTCCAGAAGGATTATCCAAATCACAGATTTTAGAAATTTTAAACTCTTCGTATGGATTAATTGGAGAAGTAGATTTAAATACATATAAAGAAGGTTGGTTAATGCCAGACACGTATGAATATACTTATAATACAGAGAAAAAAACACTACTTGATTCAATGAACAATGAGATGAAAAAATTTATATCTTCACTAAATTTCAAGGGTGGTGTACTGAATAATGAAGAAGAGTTGTTAACACTTGCTTCGATAGTTGAAGAAGAAGCTTCTGTACCAGAAGAAAGAGGAAAAATAGCGGCAGTATACTTGAACAGATTAAATATTGGCATGGCACTGCAAGCAGATCCTACTGTTATTTATGGAATAACAAATGGTAAATATGATCTTGGAAGACTATTGATATTAAAGGATTTACTTTCTGACTCAAAATACAACACTTACCTTAATAAGGGATTGCCCCCTACCCCAATATCAAATCCTGGAAGAGCCTCTATATTAGCAATTTTAAACCCATCTGATGTGAAATACATATACTTTGTAGCAGATGGCTTAGGCGGACATAAATTTTCAGAAAATTATATAGATCATAAAAAAAATGTCGCAGAATATAGATCGTATAAAAGCTTAAAAAAGAAAGAAATTGCACAGTAAGACCATTATTATAAGTAAAGAAGGTGAAGTGTTAAAGTCGTAATGACGTCTACCGGTCGCAGAACTCTACGTCATCGCGAGGCGTTATCCGTGGCAATTCGGCATTATTTCTCTGATTTACTTCACTAGGTTCGTAATGATGCTAATCTCGCATGAGGTGGGTTTTCTTGAGGAAATTGGTGTTAATGAGATGCTGGATATTGGGAAATTTAGATTTTCGACAGAATGAATGAACCTCGTCCCTGATCTGATTCTCTAGGCACCATCATGATATCAAAGCCAAATTCTTTATAAACATCCAGATGAATCTGTTCGAAAATCAAAGCATCTTCATAAGAAATTTTTCTGGCGTCAGTATGTTCGATAAACCCTAGATTTTCAAAAAAGAATATCTGCTTCTGGTAAACTCCGCTTTTGATACAACGATCAATTTCATCAAGCAACACAGGCGAAGTGTTAAATTCTATACCTTTCCAATGAGCCAAATATTTACCAAGGGCATAGGTACAAAAAGGTGAGCGGTCGTAAAACTGCAGATCTCCTGTAGCATTCATCTGCCGCTCTTTCTGCATAAGTGTAATTTTATCGACAAACCAGTGCTCTTCCCATGGCTTTTCTGTGCCCATAGCTTGCTCTATGCTAATGACATCAGTTGCAGCTTCATGAATAACAGCATGGCCTAGTTTTTCTAGCTCTTTGATCACAGAAGTTTTTCCACTACCTGGAGTGCCAGTGAAGATGAAGCGTCTCATGTTAATGCATTTTTTGTCCATTCGGTACTAAAGGATCAACTGTTATCAAACATATAGCACCGCTTTCATCTGCAAACCCCACAAGCAGAAACTGAGAGGTAAAGCCCGCTATATTCTTCTCTCCCAAATTAACGCATCCCACAATCTGGCGACCAAGAAGAGTCTGGGGCGTATAATGCACAGTCACCTGAGCTGATGTTTGCAATACGCCAATGGAAGGTCCAAAATCTGCCCACACTTTGAATGCCGGCTTTTTTGCTCGTGGAAATTCTTCTGCTTTTACAATCGTGCCAGAGCGCAAATCCACACGCTCAAATTCTTCGTATGTTATTGTTGTCACTTGCTACCTTCGATTTGGTCTATAATTTTTGTTAATCTTTCTTTTGCATCTGCTTTGGCACGTAATGATGCAAAAATCTCTTCCTTTTTATCGTCTTCTATGTGGTTTGAAAAAATAATTCTTCTATCGCCTTTTTCAATCCAACCAATAAACCAGCCATGATATAAATCAGGATTTGTTGTGCCATCAGCATTTAACAGAGTGCCCATTCCTGTTTTGCCATAAAACTTCCAGCCATTTTTTAACTCTTCAACAAATAGGATGTTTTTTGTCATTTCTATAGCGTTCGGCTTAACAGGCAATTTGCCCGCTAGCATATTCTGTAAAAAGGCGATTTGTTCTATGGCAGAGATCTGAAGCGAACTCGATAACCAAGCATTGGTAAGGCCATTGTTTTGTCCTTTGTCACCTGAAAGGTCCTTATTGCCGTAATCAAATTTTGTGACATACTCTTGAAATTTTTTCATACCAAGTTCTTTTGTTAAAACTTGGCTATACCAAACACAAGATTCTTTCATCCAGCTTTTTGGAGTTTGATCTTGCTTCCAAGCATCTCGCCAATCAACATAACCTTCTTTAAAAGGCCACTCGGGATGCATTTCATCTATAAGAACACCAGAATCAAAACCCATGAGAGCCAAAGCTATTTTAAAAGTAGACTGAGGTGCATAGCGCTTTTCACAATCACCTTTGCTTTTTAAAACTTTTCCCTTCTCTTTTGCGATAAAGCAGTTATCTGCAAAGGCAACACCCGCTAATAACATAATGGAACATAAAAATAGAATGAATTTTTTCATTGCGCACCTGATAAGAAAATTTGCAGAATCACTTATGATCGACTTATATCACATTGGGCAATGTATATCAACGAATAGGTATAGTAAAAAACAAAATTGCTACTTTACAAAAACACCTACTATCTTGTAACTTATGCTGCTAACCAATGCAGTTACTACTCCGCCCCATAATATATCTATAATTGCAATCAAAACGGGCCAGTTCTCTATAGTAGCCTGATTTGTTAGATCATATGCAGCATATGCAATAAATCCCAAAACGAAACCATTACATAATATCTTAAATCCTGTGTGATTAGCATCCAACCCTTGTGCAAGTATCAAATATGACAAACCAAGTGAGTATATTAAATAAAAAGCTGCCGCAACATAATAATTAAATTTGCCCGATATAATATGTCCTAAATAAGGCTTGTATAGCTTTTCTATTGTTAAAGAAAACCATATAGAATCCAGTATTAAAATCAGAACTAAAGATATCGACCAGAAATGAAAAAAGTATTTCATATATCACCCATTAATATCGCCAGCAAACATATTAAAAGTATTTATCAAACATATTGAAATTGCAATATTAAATACGACATTTATATTTTTCTGTCTAATTTTGCAAGCCAAATAGTTGCTCCACAACATTCTGGATCAGATATTTTATGGTCGATTAACTTAAAGTTATATTGTTTTAATATCTTCTTATATTCATCAGGTGAAAGAGATGAATGATATAAATTCTCGCCACCATTTTCACTAAATACTTCTCCAGACTCAGATCCTGAAGTAAAGATCAGAACACCTTTATCTTTGAGATTATATTTGAATTTTTTAAACATTTGTCTTTGGTCCTTTTGCGGCAAGTGAAATAAACTATGCCAAGCAATAATTAAATCAAATTTTTTATTAAGATCTAAACTACGCATATCACTTATGATAAATTCAACTTCAGGATACCTTTCCTTTGCAAAGGATATGAGTTTTTCGCTACCATCTACACCAGTTACAACGCAATCTTTTTCTAGAAAATATGGAATGATAGGTTCACCCATACCACATCCTAGGTCTAAAATCTGTGGCTTTTCAGGAAGCAAAGCTATAGCTTTATCCAGCCAAGATTTTTCAAACAGCTCTCTGCTACGATGAGCATCGAACCAATGAGATATCTTATCATAAATTTTATAAACATTATTTTTCTTGTTTGTCATATTTATTTCACTTTAATTTCTTCGTACACATCAACAGTATTACATCATCAAGCCTATATCTGTTAGCCTGTACCGGTGGCAAACCTCTACGTCATCGCGAGGCGTTATCCGTGCGTGAAAGATGGCATCTTTTCTTTGTCCAACGAAATTAATTGGACATTTATTTCATTCGAAGTAACGCCTTTGCCGTCAGTGACATAACAAAACTTAAATAAAACATTCAACCTACTATATCAGTTCTTATGTAATAAACAGTATTATAAGACTATAGTTTATCACCATTAATTTTTCTAAAGTCAATTATCTTATCGTTTAATATGGTATTAGAAAAATAAAGCCGATCTATAGCTTTAGCAAACGCTCCATTACCAAACACATTTCCAAAGGTGATCACAGGATCGAATAATATATATATTGATGTAATTAGAGACATCATTTCACCAGTAAACCCTAAATGCTTTTCAAGTATTGGTAGCATCACAAGTATGCCTCCACCAGGTATTGCTGCTACAGAAAATTTTGCAATGACAAAATACAGTGCGAATACCATGTATTCTACCAAAGATGGTTCCATAGCACCATAACTCTTGAGCACTGCATATGCAAATATTGGTATAGCAAAGCAATCACCTACTAAATGTATATTTACTGTTGCCGGAACAATTGATTTAGCGATGTCTTCTTTATCAGAATTTCGTTCTACACCGATTATGGTAAGTGGCATACTTGCTGCACTGGACATTGTACAAAACCCACTAATAGCTGCTGGAAAGATATTAGAAATATAAGTAAGATATTTTTTAACATTAAAGTTGCTAAGAATAAAATACACACTTAGGTTATATATTATTATTGATGATCCAACAACAAGGAAGATACCAGCATAGTCTTTCAAAATTATTTGAATCACCCCGTCAGACTGCAGCTTGACTACAAAACCAGCTACAAACAAGGGAATTATATAAACTAATACACCTAGTACTTTATGAATTATTTTATCTATTATATTTGCATATATTTTTGCATTTTTAGAAAATAATTTAGCATTTATTAGACCAAGTATTATACCCAAAAACATTGCTTTATCATTCTCAATTAATTTTGGAAATGAGAAATACCATAAAGGCTCCATACCGATATGTTCAGCAGGAGGAGTAATTATATGCATGTCAAACCCGTATACCCAGCTCCCTAAAAAGTGAGCAAGAGATGTGGAAAAAAGATTTGATAAGCATACTAAAATCAGCACAACTCCTATCAATTTACCTGCATTATTAGACAAATTTACCATTGAGTTAAAGAGTAAACAGAATATTATAATTGGCAATATTGTGATGATTAATGATTTGATATTGACACTTATTGAATATAAAAATTGTTGAAAAATATCGGGCAGGTCTATAAGCATTATAGCAGCTATTACGACCATTAATATAAATGGCATTTTACGAAACATAAAAATCTCCTGAGTTTTTTAAAATAAATAGAATAAATGTAAGGGGAAAAAATATATTACTGGCCAAAGCCAGTAGTAGTTGTGAAAAAAGCAGCTATGATAAAAAAGCTAGGCATTCTAAAATAATCCAAAAGATTTCAATGCCACTATAGTGGCAACTATTACTAGTATCTGGATTTACTCAGGCTTGTCAAATAAATACTTATCATTTCTTCATAAACCACAGCACCAGGTCATCATCAAGCGGATAGCTGTTACCTGGAATCGTGGGTTCATAATTATAAGTAACGCCTTTTCCGTCAGGGATATAGCCACGTTTGATATAAAGTCTTTGAGCGGTTCCATAGCCACCATCTGCCCCTGCATATAGACCAACCCCGATACCAATGATTTGGCTTTTAGTTAGCGCTTCTTTTTCTGCCGCGTCAAGCAGCAAGGAACTAATGCCCATTTTTCTGAATGAAGGCAACACGTTTAAATCCATAATCTCGGGGATGCTTTGCGCTTTAAATGACGGATATTGTGATTGCCATTTTAAGGTCACATAACCGGCAAATTCGCCCTTGAAGTGAGCCACCCAAACAAGCCGATCTCCTGCTTCTCGCTCCTTTAAATATCCTGCAAAAAGTGATTCTGGCCTATTCCAGCCAATTTGGTTAAAAGCCTCAGAGATAAGTGGGATATGATTTGCAGCAAGTGAACCGATACTATATTGTTGTGGAATATCAGATGGATGCTCCATCTTCTTAACCTCTCTCCAAAGGCTCAGCATAAAATCAATACTCTGTCCCTGTAAATCCTCTAAGCCTTTCTGTTTTGTTAATTCTTTTAATAACTGCATCCGTTTAGAACATTTAGCATTTGTTTTGCTAATAGTTTCTAAAGCATCAAATCTAGAAAAAATGCAAAGAGAAATCACGCTATGCAATAGGTCGCCAATTTCTTCTTGCAGCTTTTCTCTATTAGAGTCTTGATCAATCTCCTCACGCACTTCTCGGCATTCATCAATAATTTGATCTAATATCATAAATTGATCAGGCCAATCGAAGCCAAATTCGCGAGCATCTTGCTCAAGATAAATTAGTTTTTGCAGTGCATTCATAGAGCGTGCCTTTTATTATTTAACTCTGATAAGATATGACTTATAAGTTTGCTAATATCAGCACATCTCTTCGGGTGACCTTGAGGGTCCGATCGTTTAAGAAGGTCAAGCAGCGATGATAAATTCAATAAATGTATGGTAGTGCGCCAATGAGCGGGCAATTTGATAGCATTTCTTTGCAAGGCATCTATAAATGAGTTCTGGAATTCAGTTGGCATTTTATGGGCGTATCTGAGCATGTTAGCCACATCCCAAAGGTAAGACCCAGAAAAAGCAAATTCCCAGTCCAAAATGCCGGTCACAACCCAAGAGCCGTTAATTTCATCTACCAAAATATTGGCCGGATCAAAGTCACCATGAACAAGATGCTTGCCATCGTCAGCGGGCAATAAAGATGCGTTATGCTCTATCGCTTTTTGAATTCCCGAAATGACCTCAGGCGATAGCACGGATAATACGGTTTTGTCATTCAAGCAGCCTTTTGCAAATTTTATGACATCAGAGGATTCGTATGGGAGCACCTCCAAATCTTTGTTCAAGAAGCCAGATTTTGAAAATTCATATGCTGTGATTTTTGAGAGAATCATACCCACTTCACTCATGAGCGCACCGATAGAATAAGAAGCGTTGCTTAACAAAAAATCACGAAGAGAAATGCCAGAAATAAACTCTGTAATGGCAAAGTGATGCCCTTCAAGCTCGCCTATATAATGTGTT
>JACCDN010156788.1_pt1 | contig 96319 bp, 93 predicted proteins | sample 7441691 | NCBI WGS metagenome assembly JACCDN01 (sample SAMN15323439, study PRJNA562643) | freshwater metagenome | isolation source: river surface water | place: USA:Blue River Watershed | collected 2017-08-16 | reverse complement strand
TATATTTTAACGACCTTGATTGCATATTGTTGGAAGCCGAATAAACCGAAAATTAAATTTACTAAACAAGAAGAGAAGCTACTGCGCCAGATTGATTTACTTTATTAAAATGCATCGAACTGGCGTTGTAGAGAATTTTAGAACCTATAGCTTTTGGCGTAACAATTTAAGTTGGCAATTAGCACTCAACGCAATTGAAGTTAAGCGAAACTTAGATTTTTCACCGTATACCTTAAACACTATCAAACACCTCTTTAGTATAGCCTCAGGAAATTTACCTGGATTTTCTCCAGCAACAAATGAAGAGTTAGCACCAATAAAAGTAATCCAAGACGCATATCTTAACCATTATGAGCTTGGTTATTGGCCAACAATAATGGAACCTACACATTTAACATTAAATATAGATCAGCCAACTTATTACTCGTTAACTTACCCTTCTTTGCCAGTATGCAATCATTACACCTTTAAAGGTAACTCCCTAATCCGGCTTTTGGATGATTTAACCACAGCAATGAATAACTATGTTGATACTTTTCTTAATAAGCCAACTCTTATTGGCTGTAATGTACCATCTCTTGCTAGACTAATTGCCAAGACTGATTTTACTTGTTACAATTCACTAACTTCTCGCTTTAGAAGTTATATTAAGTTAAAAGAGGATGATACTCGATTCATAGATAATGAGACTAATTTGGATTGTTTGCCGCGCGGCAGAAATTTTTTTGATGCATGCATCGCTATTAAGAATAAGACCGAATTAAAAAATGCGTGCTATTAAGCCACGCATCTTAAGATTTAGCCAAAAGTAAATCTGGCATTTACGAAAATCACATTAGCCCAAGTACCGTTTAACTCAAAGTTTTTATAACGTATTGAGGATGTAAATCCTATTGCAGGCATAATAATTGGTGCATCATTGGTCCAAGATGGCTTCACAAAAATCATTGGACTATAACCAAGCCCCCATTCAAAATCATCATCGCCAAATATTGGATGAAATTTTTGGTACATATATCCAGCATGTACTTCAGGCTTCCAATAAGAATCAGCAAAGGCAATCGCAAATAAAGTATATTCTTCATGGGTATCAGTATTGTACCACGCCCGCCCATATCCAATACCATACGGTATTTCATTTAAACCCATTGGATCGGCTGCGGTTTGCTCGGCGACTCCGGTTGGCCAGTGTGCAGCAATTGAAGTATGATAGGCATAGCCACTTATTAATATAGCATTTTTACCTTGGCTCTCTGCCATAGTAAGACCATGGCCAATCTCACATAACCATTGGGTAGCTGGGCCGCAAGCGAATGCTGATTTGGAAATAAATAAAACAAAAATCAGAAAAACCTTAGTGATAAAACTTCGCATTATTGTTTCTTTGTCAATTGGATTTAAACTATGAGGTCGCTATTTTAGCATAACTTGCCAGCATAAACACTTGCTGTAGATGATATTTTTGGAAATTACTACAAGTATGAAGTTTGATATCAGGAATATTGCTACTACTAATAAAGGGAAAGGATTTGTTGACTACCCTGGCTAAATTTGCTCGTGCTAATTCAAGCATAAATTAACAATAAATTATAAGACTGTAAAAAGTTTTAATTTCAAATAGAGTAGCTTAGTTAAGGGTCTCAAGGTATAAGTTATCCCCCACTAAACTTGCTTTTGAACAATTTAACTCTAGTTTGAGGGGGTATGTGATAAACTAATTATTAATTAAAAGTAACCGTAATAAAGTTTTGTTGCCCCAATGAGCCATTTATAGGAATTGAAAGAACTGTACCACTTGCTACACCACTTGAAGAAATATTAAAAGTACAACTATAGCTACTAACCGGTGAAGTACTACAGTTTCCGCTAGTATAATAAGTTACCCCGCTAGGAATTGTAGTAGGGCTCACCAAATATGAAGCCGGCTGGCTGGTATAACTTACATTTAAAGGTAACGTAGACGATGAAGCATTACAGCTATAATTAAATAAGTTGATTGAAGTACAGCCGCTTGCTCCAGGAATATTGACAGCCATCTCGGTAAAGTAATACTGGGTCTGAGTAGATCCACTGCTACTAGTACTGCCATTATTACAAGCATTTAGTAGAGCCACTGCCATTAAGGCACCAATTAAGTTAGTTAGTTTTTTTGTCATTATTTCCTACTCTTAAATACTAATGTTGATAAGAACTAATCAAAGATACGATTTAAAAGAAGTATTTTTTTATCTTTATAAAACCATAATCCCCTAATGGTTATTATACCATTGCTAATATAAAAGCCGGCTTATCAGTTACTCGTTTTTGGTATATAAGACTAATACTATACCCTTCTTCTTAGCAATTCAAGTATTTTGATTTACGCCATAACATATTCTTATACATGTAGTTTCATGCCAAAACATGAAAGAGAATCTAACCAAAGACAAGACGTTAATTTTTGTGTAGTTTTAACTACAGATACCGATTGTCTATCAGCTAGAATCATGTTTTCGATGGCTGCTTCATTTGTTGATTTGTTTGAGTAAAGCGATTTTATCAATAAATACTAAACGAGTAATTACAAAATCTTAGATCCGGAAGATCTGAGTTATAAATCAATTACCTTTATAATTAATCAAATAGAATACTTTAAATTTTATTATCGTGCATAACATAATTAATTAAGTTATAATCAAGATTCTAAATAACTAGATCCTAAAGATTACTGTGAGAAAACCAACATGACAACAATAACATCATATAAAATAATGGTATAAGAAATTAAAAGGAAACTCTATGCCTAGCACTAAACCGCAAGTAAAAAACCCGACAAAACGTAGTATAAAAAAACCAGTAAAAAATAATGCCGTAAAACCACAAGCAGAGATCACTGAAACAACTTTAGAACAAGTTCAAGTAATGAACTCGCTTGATAACGCTGAAAGCGTAAACAACTCAGTTTTAGTAGATATCTTAACTAATGCAGCAAAATTGGATAAGCAAAAATTAGTTGAATCTGTTGGCACATTTATGGATGGCCTTGCGGCTGATGATGCAGAAGCTTTAAAAGCAGCAATTTCATCAAGTGTTAGCAAAAAAAATAATATGGTAGTTGATCCAGATGATATATTGAATGAGAATTGGCGTGAAGGGGGTTATCCTTATAAAAATTTAATGTCACGTAAAAGTTATGAAAAACAAAAATACCGGTTACAAGTTGAATTACTTAAATTACAAGCCTGGGTTAAAGAGACTGGCCAAAGAGTAGTTATACTATTTGAAGGCCGTGATGCCGCCGGTAAAGGCGGAACTATTAAACGGGTAATGGAACATTTAAACCCACGTGGTGCACGTGTTGTTGCATTGGAAAAGCCAACTGAGACTGAGCGTGGCCAATGGTATTTCCAGCGTTATGTCAAACACCTGCCAACAGCCGGCGAAATTGTCTTATTTGACCGTTCTTGGTATAACCGTGCAGGAGTAGAGCGGGTAATGGGCTTTTGTACCAATGAAGAATATAATGAATTTATGCGTCAAGCACCTGAATTTGAAAGAATGCTTACCCGTAGTGGTATCCATGTAGTTAAATTCTGGTTCTCAGTTAGCCAAGACGAACAAAGAAGACGCTTTAAAGAGCGGCAAGTTCATCCATTAAAACAATGGAAACTCTCTCCAGTTGATTTAGCTTCATTAGACAAATGGGATGCGTATACTCAAGCCAAAGAAGCCATGTTCTTCTCAACCGATACTGCAGATGCCCCATGGACAGTGGTTAAATCAGATTGTAAAAAGCGAGCACGCCTTAATGCAGTTCGCTATTTATTACATAAGATGCCTTATAGCGGTAAAGATAGTGAGCGAATTGGTGCAGTTGACCCATTAATTGTTGGCCGCGCTCAATCAATTTATGAAGCGTAACTGGGCTTAATAAGTAGTGCTATTTTATGGCTGAATTTTCAGTATAAATTAGCACTATTTGCCAACTGGGTTTCTACCCATTTAGCTACTTCCTTTAGTGAATTAAATTCATCGATCGCCTTGGCTTTTACCGGTAGCTTATACTGGTTTACTATACTTGCTAATGCCCGTCCAGGCCCAATTTCCAGAATTACATCGGCGCCCAGTTCACTAATCACTTGAATTACCCGATCAAAATAAATTGTCTGGCTAATTTGTAACGCCAAGTCTTGAGTAGCATCACTTATAGTATAATGGACTCGTGAATTTATCCCTGTAACCAATTTGTGTTTTAAAGTTAAGCTACTATAATCTGTTTGCAAATAAGCAGCAAATTCATGGCTGGCATTAACTAATAATGGTGTATGTGCAGCAACAGCAACATCTAAATAATTTAGACGAATTACTCCTGGAATTTTACTTATCAATTCTTTACAAATTGCCAGCTTCTCTTTTGTTCCGCCGATAATTGAATTTAATGCAGAATTTCTAATTGCCATATAGCATTCATTAGCTGTACAGATTTCATATACTAGACTTGCATCACAGCCGCTAACCGCAAGTAACCCGCTTCTATTATTCTCAAACGAAGCCATTAATTTGGCGCGCAAACCAGCCAAGTTATATAATTGTTCAAATTCACATTCACTAGCTGCACAAAATGCGCTGAGCTCGCCTAGGCTATAGCCTGCAAAACATATAGGTTCGACTAATAATGGTTTTAAATAGCTCCAGACTAGAAACTCGTAACAAGTAATCAAAGGTTGTGAATAGCGGTTAGTGTAAAGTAACTCTTGGCTAAGGGTTATTTCTGGAAAAACATTTATTTGTAAGTCTTTTTCTACTAACTCTAAAAAATTACAGTTAATTTCATTAAAGAATTTGGCAAACATTTGTAAATTCTGGTTACCTTGCCCACTGAAAATAACTGCTAAACCCATAGTTTTTTCACTTCAAACAAAAATAACACCGCGGCAAGGTAGTCCGCAGCCCCACCAGGGCTCAAATTGCGCAGGATAAATTCATGATGGAGTAGTTTTGCAAAATTTAGAAACTGTTGGTCATCTGATATTAGCAATACCTCTTTAGCCTTCGCTCTAGCAAATACCAAACCTTGTATACCGCCACGATAAACTAGGTTGGTATCATCGAGCTGCGCCATGACCGTAAATAAGCTACGTAATTTGGCTAATTCATAATTACTGGTTTTAACCCAATCCTCAAAGCTCGCAAATACATCAAATAACAACGGAAAGCCGCATATTGCTGAATCAATAATGCTTTCAAGGTTATACTGCGTTCTTACTAGCTGCCCATGACTATTGTTATTTGTCTTATGTAATAATAAACTCTTGCCAAATGTCTGGCTAATAACTGGACTAATTTCAACAAATGGTAACCGATTTTTTAGACAAATTGAAAGTGAAGCAATCAATAAACCAAAAATAAAAATAACACCACGATGGGTATTTATACCACCGGTTGCTTGAAGCATCGTTTTTTCAGCTTCAATTCCCAGTTGTTTCAAATATTCAAAATCATTTACGCTAAATCCAGCAAGCGAGGCGTGTCTAAAATAATTTTGCAAACTATTAATACTTGCGACAAATGTAGCATAATTCATATCCTGGTGGCTGCCATTATCTATCTTACTGACTAATCCCGGTTTTGGAAAAGTAATCAATTCTTCATGAAGCGCAAAACACGCACATGCGCTAATTTTCTCAGCTAACACAAGCATTGTGCTACTACCTCTTCCTTGGCAACCAAATTAACTTTATGGTTTGATTTAACCATGACATTCTTCTCTTGATTAAACCATTCCTGCCAAGCTACAAAAAACTCTTTGCCAAAACAAATTTCGCCATCCAACTTGCGATCGATCAACTTCTCTAATCTTTCCAAAACCTCAGGAATAATCTTAAGTTGTGAGTGTTTTTGGATATCTAACAGTATATCTAAATCTGAGTCAGGGTTGATATACCTAATCGATGGCGTAAAATATTGCCATAAAAATGAACCATAGACTCTTAGTTTAATCCCTTGTTGATCCAACTCATGAATAAGTTGCAAAATGGCCGCTCTAAATTCTGTCACAGTTAGCTTTGTCTTTTGCGTTATTTTTTGATGCTGTTGGTGCATTGTCTTATAAATATTGGGGGCAAAGAGCACCTCTTTCAATAAGGGCGGGCGGCTATGTTTAATTATTACTGACACAGGAATACAGGCCAAACGTCGATAAATAGTTGATTTGCTAGCACCTAGACACTGAGCAACGCTTAACCGGGTTTTATCAATTAATCCCTTTTGCATAGTTACTATAAAAGGCATTGCAAGATTCCACTTTGGATAGCTTGCTATATTTCCTGGCACATTTTCATTTTTATTCAAAACACTATTTGCATCTAGCTCACTCAAAGAATTAGTTGGATCCAACCATACCAAGTCATGCCTGATAAATTCATGCATTCAAAATTGCCTCGACTACTTTATCTGCCAACATACGACCTTCCCGGGCTTTGCCATTTTTACGCCAATGGTCGGGATTGACTGACTTTGATAAGTCAGAAACCAGTTTGGGCATCAACTCATTAATCGTAATAACCTTCTCGATCGCACCTAACTTGACAAAGTTTTCAGCACCAGGAGCAAAAATCGGAGACGTCTTACTTAAATTTTTCAGCTTATCAAGAGGAACTTTAGTAACCCGTGCCATAGCTTCAAGCCACATTACTGCGATTTTTGCTTCGCTTAGGGCATAGATTCGCTCAGCATTTAAAGATGTTGCAATAAAGGCCCCACCTAAGGCACTGCCATATACCAAGCTAAAAACGCGCGCGCCATTACTACGGGCGAAATGAATTACTTTGGCTAAATGGGCTAAATAGCGATTAAGCCCAATTAACTCATCATGGCGGGTAACTTGCTGCCCGGAAGTATCTACAATGATTATAATATTAGCCTTAAGGTTCTCTTGGCTTTTAGTTAAAAAGAACTCGGCTAGATATTGAGCACGGCTTGCCGATAATGGTGAGTTGTTGACAATCCCACAAAGCGCAAATTCTTGATTAACATATGAACCAGACCCAGTTAACACATTATCTTCTACATTAAATGCAGCCTGGTCTGCAAACATAACGGAAATAAGCTCTGTATAGTTCATTTTAATATCTTTATAAAATCATCATCAAGCAGGTTTGGTATATTTTCAGGCTCACTATAACCGAGGCATTGCCAAATTTCACTACCATCACTGCATTGCGCAAACTGCTGAATTCGGTCAAGTAGCATTGCATTTTCCGTAACAAGATCCTCGCGCTTAATTGGCTGATAGTTGTTTATTAAGAGTATTAATTTTTCTTGAATTGCCGTAATGTCCTTTTTTGCGTAGACTCCATCACCCATTATTGAGCGATGGCGCCCTCCTGATGTCCGCCATACTAATGCGCGGTCGCTAGAATCATATTCCCCAGTACCCATTACGGTCTCGATAACTTCTGGCCCAGATACACCGGTACGGGCATTTTCGCTGACAATGATGTTATCCAGACATTGGGAAATTATTCCCACTCCACCAAATGCCCCATTTCTACCCGCAACTACTCCAAATGCCGGTATGCCCGCAAAGCGTAGCTGCATAATTGCGGCAATTATTTCACTAATCGCAAGTTCACCAGCATTGGCTTCCTGCAATCTTACCCCGCCACTATCTAATAGTAAAATTACCGCCTTAGGCCGTTCTTTTAAAGCTTTCTGGCATATCCCGGCAATTTTGGCGCCATTGACTTCACCGATAGCGCCCCCCATAAAGGCATAGTTCTGGGAAGCAATAAAAATTTCTTGGCCAGCAAATTTTGCCGAACCTATTACTACGCCATCATCATATGACGCCGGCAAATCCAATTGCTCCAAATGTGGCGAACAGAGGCGCTCTTTTGGCCCAAGCCACTCATTAAAGCTATTACTCTCAACTAGCGCATGGATGCGGTCCCGAGCATTTAATTCCAAATAACGGCTACTAGCCTTAAAATTGGCTCCACTTTCTTCTGAATCATTTAGCTTTTCATAAAGCTGGCGCAAACGAAGAGATACTACAGCAGGAGTGGCTCCTGCGTCATTAATTAATAAAGATAATCCACCAAGAGGGTATTTTTGGACAAAGTCAGCTAAAACAGCCTGCCAAACCCGCTCAAAGCCAATAACTGTTGTGGTTACGGTAATTACAATTTCATTAACCTGATGATGTTTCTCGGTTAATATCTCTAAATTGCCGGAATTAACAACTCCTACACTAACCCCTACTACTAAGCGGTCTAATGGCCGAGAGTAAAACTTGAATGATAATTTTTCCATAGCTTATTACCAGTCCCGATAAATTGACGGTGGTTGATAAAGCCCACCAGAAATTTCTACCAAATCTTTGATATTTTTGGCTGCTAACAAGTCCCGGCTAACTTCACTGAATTTAATCCCTAAGTCTTCGGGATATACTATTGCGCCGCGTTTATGGAGCTTATCCACCAGTATATGATCTTTTTTAAGGCCAACATCACTATAGCCTGCAATTGCCCGGATAGCTTGCTCTCGCTCTTTTAAATCTTTACAAAGTAGTAAATTAGCAATTCCTATCTCACTTACGATGTGGGTAACATCGTCACCATAAATCATAATCGGCGGTAAAGGCATATCCAGCTTTTGCTGTAATTTTATGGCATCGAGCTCTTCTACAAAAGTTGGCGTACCAGCAGACTGAAAGGTTTCAACCATTTGTACCACAAGTTTACGTCCACGAATTAGCGGTTGTCCATGAGTTTTAGCATATTCAGCCCCAGCTTTAAGCCACGCTTCACTTGGATGGCGCCTGCCATGAGCATCATTTCCCAGGTTTGGTGCACCACCAAATCCTGTTACCCGTTCTAAAGTTGCTGTAGAACTATTTCCGGCTATGTCTATTTGCAATGAACCGCCAACAAACATATCGATTGCATAAAGCCCTGCTGCCTGGCCAAAAGCCCGGTTTGATCGTAAACTGCCATCAACCCCGGTAAAAAACACATCAGGACGGGCTTTGACATATTCATTCATGCCAACTTCACCTCCAAATGAGCAAATTGTCTTAATAAATCCAGATTCAATAGCTGGGATTAAAGTCGGACATGGATTAATTACCATTTTGCTACAGATTTTATCTTGTAGTCCCAGCTTCTTGGCATAAGTAGGCAATAAAAGCTCAATTGCCGAAGTAGCATAACCAATGCCATGATTAAGCCGGTTTACTCCATATTTGGCATAAATACCTTTAATTGCCATCATGGCCATCAGGATTTTCACTTCATCAATCTGAGCCGGATCACGAGTAAATAATGGTTTTATTAACGCCTTGGTCGGGCTTTTAACTACAATGTCAATCCAATCAGCAGGGATATCTACACGCGGAAGTTTATCAACAACTTGATTGACTTCAACTATAACAATGCCGTCTTTGAATGCAGTAGCTTCGACTATAGCCGGAGTTTCCTCGGTATTTGCGCCAGTATAAAGATTTCCATAAATATCGGCTTGTTCAGCAACAATTAAGGCAACATTTGGAGTTAGGTCAATAAAATAACGCGCGAATAATTCAAGATAAGTATGAATTCCTCTTACTTCGATTTTTTTCTGGCTCGCCAGATTCATTATCCGGGCACCTTGGCCACTTGAATAACTAAAATCAGCCCGCGAGGCGATACCACGCTCAAAAACTTCGACATGCTCAGGTAGCGAGAGACAAGATTGGACTATATGCAGATTATTTATCTTTGCGGGATCGACCTTACATAAGGATGAAGCAAGAAACACTGCTTGTTTTTGGTTATCTCCCTCCTGACATACCCGGTCATGAGGAGCAATAACCATTTCAAGTAATTCGGTAAGAGTATTGCTATCTTTAAGCCACTTACCGTTAAGTAGCTTAGCAGCCTTAGTTAATTTGGCAAGTTTAATCTTGCGGTTTTGCGTGAAATCCATAGCTAATTCCTTATTATAATTTTAGCTATTTAACTTCACTGATTATAGCATAGCTGTTGCACTATTTAGGTTGGCGTTTGACACTAATTTTTAGTGTGTATTTTCTTCAAAAAGCTCTATAAATTCTATATTCTTTTTCATGAATCAATTCCAAATTTAATTGATAGCGTTGATTGGCCGCACTAACTAATGAATTAAAAGTATATGGATTACATTGAATTAACTTATTACCTTCGGCACTTTGTTGTTGAACTTTATCTTTTATTTCATCTAAGCTTATATTGCCATAGATATACGCCAAGGCAAAATTAATTGCTGCCGAACGCGACATTCCACCACTGCAATTAACAATAAGCACGTCATATTTTCCATTTTCAATTGCTTCAAATATTTCTACAGCTGTAACTTCATTGATTTCAGCAGCAGCCCCTTTAACATCAGAAATAGGGATCTCGATTGATTTATTAGCATCTTTAAATTTAATATTCTTATGTGATTTCTGGGCATTAATATGCAATATTTTCGGATTGGCCGGCAGAGAATCGACATGTTTGAGAATTCGATTGCTTGCACTTACGTTAAACTCATTGGTTGCCCCAATTATCTCTTGGTCTCTAAAGTAGGAAGCTGGAAGCTCATCAGATTCAAAATTCTCAATTTGCTCTTTAGTAAGAACACTCTCTTCAAAAATTAAAATATTACTTTTATTCAATCCATTTGCTTTATTACGCATATTCAAGCTACTATACTTTGCCATTGCAGCTGAGAGGGTTAAAATCAGATTAAGCTTATTATACCCATCCCCACCTTTAGCATAAGTGTCTTTAACACCGATCACATTCTCATTAGCAGAAACTGCTACATTTTCGGCTGTGTTTTGTAATTCTACTTCTTGTCCATGTGGTTTCACAACGATATTACTTGCTTCCTGGATTCCATTAACTTTATCATGCAGGTCAACCAATATCTTTTGGATTGTTTCATCATTTTGATAATCATAATGTAGGCAGGCTTTATCATTGCGGATAATAGCATTAGTTATTTCTTTTAAATATCCATTCATCCACCATTCACCGAAACCAGAAATTTCTAGATTCTCTAAATTAAGCTTTCTCAAATCAGTAAGGTTATTTCCTGAGTTTTCCAGCATATATTCAATTACCCTAGCATACACCGTACTACGGGTAAACGATACTGGAGCCATAATAAACCCCCAAAATGATCTGCGTTCATTTAATTGCTTGCTATCCTCATCACTAATCTTTCTAGCATTATAAATCTTACTTAATAACGCCCTTTTATCTATAATACTTGTCATTATCCTACTCCCAATTAAGAAGCTTTTTGCTCAATACTGGACACTTTTATCGCTACAAATTTAGTAAAACGTGTTATATCTATAAGTCAATTTAAATCCCATTTAAGCGTAGCTTTAGAAAAAAGTGTCCGGTATTGAGGAGAATTTGTTTGCTAACTTTGTAAGATTATATTTGAGAATGAAAAGTTTTTAAATTCTAATTTCAAAGTTAATATTCGAATTTGTCACATGTAAAATAATCTTAAACTAATATGCTTTTCCAAGTAGCCATACCTCTAACTTTTTATTAATATAGGGATTTCATCATAGTAGAATCAATACAAACGAAAGATCAAATCTGAATAATCTACTGTAGCTTCTACAGCAAATAATGAGTTGAATTTCTTAGATTATTTTCCCCAAGAATTTATTAGTTCTTGTAGTTTAAATACATTGACAAGAAAATTTAAGCCATGTATAATGTGCTTTAATATTTAAGAGGTTTCTTGAATGGAAAAGTCAGTATCAATAGTAGAATATATCCATGAGTTAAAAGAAGCTGGTTTTACAGATAAGCAAGCAGAAGCTATGGCAGAAATTTTTGAGCACCAAACACAAATCATTCAATGTCAAAATTCCAAGTTAACGCAACTAGAAAGTAAAGAGTTAGCTACCAAATCAGATTTATTGAAAACAGAACTAAGAATAATGCTCTTAATGGCTGCTGGGTTTGTCTCTATGTTTAGTATATTAGCAAAAGGATTTCATTGGATTTAGCTCCTAAACTCCATCTCATAAAGGCAAGCTTGCGTACACGCACATCTGAAATTTTTCAATTACTAATTACTCAAAAAGAAGCTGTCAGAATTGACAGCTTCAAAATTTTTACTCAGTTGGTACAGGAAGAGGTTTCTCTTCATCCATAGTGTAAACAACTAAACCATCTTCATGTAGTTTTTCCCATTCATGCGAACGAGTTGCAATTAACTTAGAAGTAATATCATAGCCTTGCTGCCAATGGACTTGGGCAGTTTCAGCACTAAAATTATAGTCTTTGCTATTTAATTCAGTCCCACGTAGAGAATGATAGATAACATGGACTAAATCAAGCCGGTGGGCATGACCGAGTTTTAAAACGGCTTTAACGGCCGGATCCTTTTTAGCTTCAGGCGGTAATTTAGAACCTAAAAATTTAATCGCATGCGACAAATTTTGGGTTGTTGCATATATCGCATTTGATCTTTTCGAATGAGAAGAATACTGAATATCCTTAATTCTCTCCAACATTCCATCCATTGTATGCGGTAAAGGGCCAGCAGCAGAGAATAAATCAAACATAAAGCATAAAACATTATGAATTTCATGTTCCTCTGTTGCAAATTCTTCCAATACCTTAGATAGTGGAGTATTAGCATATACGCCGCCATCTACATAGTATCGCCCATTAATTTCGATAGCGGGAAACCCTGGTGGTAATGCCCCGGAGGCCATAATATGGTCGACGGTAATTTCTTCTTTAGTATTATCAAAAAATACGAAATCCCCTGAAGCCAGATCAGTAGCGCCAAGACATAACCTTATATGCCCCTGATTAAGATATTCAAAATCAATTACCTCGTGCAAAGTTTCCCGCAAAGGGCCGGTATCATAAAAGCTTAACTGATCAGGTGTAACATGGCTAAGAAGCCATGGGCTAACCACTTTTGGCTTATAAAAACCTGGCTGGCCAAATAGCAAAGCATGCTGTGCACCAAAATAATTATGGACTTTCGACATACCTAAAAATGGAGCATTCGGTAAAGGAACGCTAACTGTTACTTTGTTCCAGAATTTTTTTAGCATTTCAAGCCGCTTTTCAGGCGGATTTCCGGCTAGAATAGAAGCATTAATGCCGCCAATAGAAATACCAACCACCATATCTGCCCGATAGCCGCGTTCATATAAAGCTTCTACTCCACCAACCTGAAATGGACCAAGGGCACCTCCGCCCTGGAATACGTAAATTACGCTTCTATCCATTTTTTTCTCATGATGGATTTTCACTGTAGCAGGAACGTTAGCTTCACCAACAGGTGTTGCTGCCGGTTTTACTGCAGTTTTTGCTTTTGTAGTTGCCATAATAGTTTACTCTTGTAAATAATCATATACAATTTCGCCAAACCCGAGTGTTAAGTCCGCAATTAAATGTGTACCGCCAATTACTTTACGTACCGGTAATTTAGCTACCGGTGCCAAGGCATGTTCAAATAACTGCAATGCCGCAGGACCAGTCCATGCACCGTGCACTGTAACATCTTTTAGGAAATAACGAATCAATTGGCAAACACTAGCATCCATACCATTGGCATGAGGAATGATTTTCAATAAGTAGTTAGGTGTATTTTCTAAGTTATTTTTCATTTGCTCATTATCTAGTGACTTATATTTAAAGCCCATAGTACCAGTTGCAACTTCAGCACTATTATATTTTAACGTGCCTAGAACCGTATCTACATCGACTTCTAATCTAGGATTAGCGTATTTTTTTGGAAAACCCCAAATTTCACGTCCGGCTGCAATAGGCGCTAAATTGTCAAGGAACATCATATGTGAATAAGTTCCTGGCTTCCCTTCAAATTCAACTTCAATTACCTGGCCTGCTTCAGTAAAGCTACCAAAGCCGTAAGCATCAGGCATTTTCATAAATTCAAATTTAACTATGTTACTGACAACTTTTAGTGGCTCTGGGACTACGGCCTGTAATACATCCAAATCAGTCTCGTAGCTGATAATTAAATATTCACGATTTTTAAATTTATAATCAATTTGTAGTGCGCTAGGCGATGTTAATGGCATAGCAAACGCATGCTTTTTGATATCCTCAATCTTCATAGAAACCTCCCGTAAATCTTCTATCTATGTTAAGATTTTGCCGGCATATTACCGACAGTTTGTTTGACAAATTGATTTTAACATATTCTTAGAATAAATCTATATTTTTCGGTAAAATTCTGAGCCGAAACTATTTTTTTAAAGAATTAGACCCTATGAAACATCTTCCACGCAAGCGCTTTGGACAAAATTTTCTTCAAGACCAATATATTATTCATGAAATCATTAAATGTATTAATCCGCAACTTGGACAAAAAGTAATTGAAATTGGGCCTGGGCTTGCCGCCTTAACTAAACCACTAATAGAAGCTTTAGGGCACTTAGATGTAGTTGAATTAGATCGTAATATTATAAGCTTTCTTAAAGAAAACTTTAGCCAAAGCCAACTTACTATTCATGAAGGTGATGCATTAAAATTTGATTTTGGATTTGGTGGTAATCCAATTAGAGTCGTTGGGAACCTACCTTACAATATCTCAACTCCCATATTGTTTTACTTAGCTAATTTTACCAATATTCAGAATATGACATTCATGCTACAGAATGAAGTTGTGGAAAGAATATGCGCTAAACCGGGCACTAGTGATTATGGGAAATTAACCATAATGTTGCAATATAAATTCAAAGCCCGCAAATTACTAGATGTCCCGCCGGAAAGCTTCTATCCAGCACCAAAAGTTGATTCTGCAATAGTCTATTTGGAACCACGAAATGATTATGATTGGCAATCTATAGATGAGGATAAATTGAGTCAAATAGTATCGCAAGCTTTCAACCAGAGAAGAAAAACCATCGCAAATAGCCTTAAATCATTATTTACTACAGAAGAACTAATTGCATGTGGCATAGATCCAACCTGCCGTGCCGAAAACATAACTATTGAACAATACTTGGTATTATTACAAAAGGATTTGTCAAAGTTAACGCCACCATAGTCGTTGAAACGAGGGAACGTGCATCAATTACATTTGATTTTTTATTTAAGTGACATACCTTGTATGCTTGATTTAGCTATTTTGAAGAAAAATCTCTAAGAGTGGATCAGTTATTACATAATTGCCAATAGTTTTGCGTTTAATAAAGCCGCCTACTTCTAACCCACGCAATACATTAAAAATATTATTACGTTTAATATGGTTAATTTCTGAATAAGGGTTTAAACCTAGCGCAATTAGGCGAATAACCTCTAAAGCGTTAGCTTTTTCTTTAATTTTAAGAACTTGTAGCTCTAAATACGCTCGTTCATTTTCGAGTAAATCTTCGTAGATATAACTCATAAATGCTTCAGAAGTCATACCAAAGTTTAGGTTATATTTTAAATGCTCTACGACTAAGCCCGTATAATAAGGATGGCCTTTTAAAATTTCTAGATTTAAGCCAATCACTTCTGAAGGGATATCAGGAAAATTTTCATGTAGAAACTTATAAACATCTTCATTTGATAATACATCCAGATTAATAAGCTCACCAAATCGGTAGAACGCCCCTGCTTTATCAACAAAGATATTATTCATTACTGTCTCTTGGCTACCAGCAAATACATAACTACATACTTCCTGCTTCTGTATTACAGACCGAAAAATCTTTATTGCTCTTTCACCTAAAGCCGATAATTCACCAAATTCATCAAAAAAAGCTACAACATGCTTCTTAGTCCAGTTTGCTACCCGCTCAATTAACTCAAGAGATTGCTCCAGTAATTTCCACTCATTTTCCGGATCTTTAGTATCAAATAATTTGATTACTGGTTCAATTTCTAACTCATTATATTTTAGCTTCAAAGAAATATTAAATTCTACCTGCCGAATTAATTGCCTTAGTTTACCTCTAATTCCAATTAGTCCCAGGCACTTCTCAATTATCCCTTCAGCGATACTTTTAACTGACCCGCCTGAATAGCACATAATATCAAGATCAAAAGTAGCAAACCCTTTTTCGGAGCTAATTTCTTTCAATACTTTTAGGATTAACCGAGTCTTCCCGTACCGTCTAGGGGCAATTACTATATAGTTATTACCTCGCTTTAAGCCAAAAGTAAGCCTTGACAACTCCTCTTTTCTATTTATAAAAACATTATTCATAGCATCCCTCTAATGTACTTTTTTATCTATATTCTATATTGTACATTATTTTAATGTATAATAGTACATATTTTTAATGTACTTTAGTACAGTAGAGTTATGTTTATCTAACTTTCCAGATTGTCCTTCTTAAATTACTTGCGTTGAAAAAGTTGATGTATCGTTTGTACACGAGATATATACTAATAATTGGTGTTGCAGCATGTAATAGCAGATCGACAAATTTATCAGGGGTAATTTCAACCTTTAACTTACTTTGAGTTTCACTTCGTGATTTATCCTTTTTCACTAAATGAATTATACCCAAAATCGTCAATCTTGCTGAAAATTAGTACTCTAAAATATTTACGATAGGAGCTTAAGTTTTCCATTATACAGTTAATGAGTAAAAGATTCTTAGGCTTCCTAAAATTTATGGTTGTGGCTACGATTTACGAAATAATATAATAGCGCCAAAAACCTCAGCTAAATAAGTTAATTTTTTTATAATGATGAATATAATGGAAAAAGGGAAACCAAGTAAAACTAATGCTGAAGTATCGTATAATAGCCGAGACCTACTCGATAGATCATTATTATCCTTAAGCAGTGCTTTTATCGGTTTAATTTTTGGGTTCCTAAAAGATATTCATTCATTGATTGGCGACGATATTCTTCTAAAATTTCTTTTTCTGTTAATTGTTGCATTACTGGTTACTTCAATCTCTTTTAACCTATATTCTCATCATTATGTTGCTAGCGTCACCAGGCGCTTACAGTTACAACCACAGACAAAGAACTATTTATGGCGAATTGAAAAAATTATAAATTTAATGAATTGCTGTTACTTATGGTCATTTCTCATAGCGAATTTGGTAATGTTTATCTTTATCGTTAGATATATTTTTCATTAGAAAGTAATATAGTTATATGGAAAAAAAATTGCAAATATTTGGTATAACTACCAAAAGAATTAGTCTTCCATTGGTGCAATCAAAAGTACAAGCTGGGTTTCCTGTACCTGCTGAGAATTATATTGAAGACCAGCTCGATATCAATGATATAGTTGCAGCCAATCCAGCATCTACTTTCTATGTAAAGGTTAAGGGTGACTCTATGCAGGACGCCAATATTCATGAGGGGGATATATTGGTAGTAAACCGATCAGCGGAACCAAGCCATGGAAAAATAGTAATCGCTATTATTGATGGGGAATTTACGGTTAAACAACTTTATAGTAAAGATAATGAAGTTAAACTACTAGCAGCTAATCCGGAATATCCTGATATTATTTTTAGAGATGAACAAGAATTAAATATTTGGGGTGTAGTTAGTTATATAATCTACAAGGTTTAACAATTTAGTCAGCCTCAGCAAGGCAAATAAAACCTTTAAGAGAAAACTAGGAAGTAATTATATAGATAGGGCCTAAAAATTGGCCCTATCATAACAAGCATATCCTAAAATTTAACTATAACTTGAGTTCAGGCAAGTTTTCAAATAGTTTCAATGATTCCGGATTAGCTAACGCCTCCTTATTTTTAACCTCTTCACCATGAACAACGTTTTTTACGGCCAACTCTACGATCTTGCCACTGATAGTTCGAGGAATGTCAGCAACTTGAATAATTTTGGCCGGAACATGGCGCGGAGAAGCACCGACTTTGATTTTCTGATTTATTTTTTGGCGTATCTCATCAGTTAGGGTAGCGCCGGGCTGCATTTTTACAAATAAGATAACTCGAACATCATCCCCGGTTTCCTGCCCAATAACTAACCCTTCTAATATTTCAGGAATTGTCTCTACCTGGCGATAAATTTCTGCAGTACCAATCCTAACCCCACCTGGATTTAAGGTTGTATCTGATCTACCATAGATGGTTAAACCTGAGTCTTCGCTGATTGAAGCATAGTCCCCATGACACCAGACATTTTCAAAGCGCTCGAAATATGCTTTTTTGTATTTTACCTTATCAGGATCATTCCAAAAATAAATAGGCTGACACGGGAAAGGCTTGGTACAAACTAATTCGCCTTTTTCATTAACTTTAGCTGGCTTACCTTCATCGGTAAATACATTTACACTCAAGCCAAAACCACGCTGCTGTAATTCCCCTCTGTGGATCGGTTTTACAGGGTTACCTAGGGCAAAACATGAAATAATATCAGTCCCACCGGAAATAGAACACAATCGCACATCCTTCTTAATATCACGATAAACAAAATCATAACTTTCAGGTAACAATGGCGAACCGGTTGAAAGAATTGCAGCCAGGTGTTCAAGCCCACCATGCTCTTTAGGCTTATAGCCAGTTTTTTCTAGTGAAGACAAATATTTTGCGCTGGTTCCAAACACGGTCATCTTATAATCGGCAGCGTAGTCCCATAAAACGCTGGGCCCGGGATAAGTTGGGGCACCATCATAAAGTAATAAGGTTGCGCCAACCGCTAAACCGGAGACTAGCCAATTCCACATCATCCAGCCACAAGTCGTAAAATAAAATAATCTATCACCATATTTTAAATCGGTATGTAAGATATGTTCTTTTAAATGCTGAATTAAGGTCCCGCCGACAGAATGGACTATACATTTAGGTACGCCAGTCGTTCCCGATGAATACATAATAAATAACGGATGGTCAAAGCTTACTTGTTCAAATTCTATCGTATCAGCAGTTTTATCTTTTATAAAGTCATCCCAATAAATAGCATTATTGATGCTAGCTATCTCTTTTTGACTTCCTGCATATGGAATTACTATAACTTTCTCAATCGATGGCAGCTTGGCAACTATTTCAGACACTTTCTCAACACAGTCAATATGTTTGCCATTATAGTGGTAACCATCAATAGTAAACATAACTTTAGGCTCAATTTGGCCAAAACGATCTAAGACTCCCTGTACCCCAAAATCAGGGGAACACGACGACCAAACGGCACCAATGCTAGTAGTTGCCAGCATAGCCATTACAGTTTGAGGCAAATTAGGTAAATAGCCGCCTACTCGATCACCCTCTTTAACCCCTAGCCTGCGTAATTCTTTTGCCAGACTGGCTACAATTGTATATACTTGATTAAAAGTAAATTTCCACTCTACTTTATCTTCACCACGAAAAACCAAAGCCAAATCATCATCCCTGCGTTTAAGGAGGTTTTCTGCATAATTTAATTTACTGCCAACAAACCATTTGGCATTTAACATATTATCGGCATTTACCAAGACTTGATCGCGAAGTTTGCTGGCTTTGATGTGGCTAAAATGCCAAAATAAGTCCCAAAACTCCTCAGGCTTCTCAATTGACCAATTATATAATTCATCTGAATTTTGCAAAACTTGGCCGGTTTTTTCAGTCACATAAGCAATAAACTTGGCTATCTGGCTGTTTTTAATCTGTTCTTCACTAGGCTTCCAAACTAATCTAGACATTTTATGCCCCTTAATATATTTTCATAATTATTCTACCCTATAAATTTGTTAAATATCCAGTTGCAGTGCAATAAATGGTTAATTTAATTTATTAAGCTCACTAGTAAAAGTTAAATTCGATGGCTTATTTTAAAAAACATCTATGGCTAAAGTATTTCAATTATATTTCATGAATATGGTGAGTTTGGATTTGAGGTTATCTATTTCTTAAAATAGTTTAATAAAAGCAGGAGTTTTGACAATTGAGCAAATAAAAAGGCTTAAAATCTACCTGATAGTTTTTAGAATAGACCAAGCCATAATTTTAAAGCTTCATCTACTTTTTGGATACTTAGATCATCTAATTTACCAATTTTTTCTCCGACATCACTTTTTAGTATAGTCTTTATTTTATCTGCCATAGCCTGTGACAATTCAGTTAAACCATTTTGCTTATCTGGTAGTATATTAACTCGAAAAGGCTCAGCATTAGCGATAACACTACTAGTTAATAGTATTACTGTTAAGCTATTCACACTTGCACCAAATAAGCCATCTTGATATATAATGGCAGGCCTCGTTTTAGTAGTATACGTTTGGTTTTTGTTCCTGATAATAACAATATCTCCTTTTTCCACTTACCAATCCTGTCTTAAATCATAGATATCAGTATATTCTTCCGGATTATTTCTTTCATGTTCAGCTATATTCTCTACAGCTTGCACATATATGCTTTTCCGCTTTTTCTTTAGATAGTTATTAATTAAATCCTTTAATAGTTCTGATTTACTTTGGTGCTTAACCTTAGCCATTAATTCAAATTCATGTAAAGTTTCTTCATCTAAACGAACTGATACCATTTTCATTTTATTCTCCGTAATTTATGTAAACATGTTTTCATTATACCAGATTTTTTATGTAATATATGTAAATTAGTAAAAAAAATTCATTTCAAATTAGGAGCAATAAAAATACCTGATCAAAGAGGAACTTATTGTTCGTTAGCAGAATAAATAAGAATAAGTCATTAATCTTCGACTTTAGGAAATAGAAAAAATCTTTTTGATATATTCGTAGATATTAATGTTCATATATTCTCTAGCTTTTATTAATATTCACGGTTATAGTCCTTAAGCTTTTCCTAATACCGGACACATTTTATATCTATTACTTAGAATTATTTAATTTATTTATTAAATAATCTATTAGGAGGGATGTTTGAATTTTTACGCATTATTGAGAATATTTAGGTAGAAGTTTAATCATACTTCCTAATAAAATAGATCAAACATATGCATTTACATATTTTAAATAAAAGTGTCTGGTATTAAGTAAGGTCTTGCAGAAAAATGATAAAAATTAAAGATTTAATATTCTTATTAAAGAAATAAAATTACACGAAAGCGAGAATAGATAATGCCTCATAATTCATCAATTAATTCAAAAATAACTACCGGTCAACTATCGGCGTGGAATATTTCTTGTTCGCCAGAATCTTATAACAAAGAAATGGAATTACTGAGTTCTATTTTAACCAGCTATGAAAATGCTAAACAACATCAAGTTGATACATCTAATATAGAAAGAGAGATATTTAATCTGGTAAATAAACTTTTAGCTTACAAAGAATTGTACACTTTACTCTATACAAATTTAAGTGATTCTGCAAAAACGCAATTTGCTGCATATTATAGTAAAGCATCTACATTTGCTAATAATTCCGCTAGTCTATTTTTCCCGCCAGACGGCCTAACTAGTGAGATAGTCCAACAATCAATTGAATATGCTAAATTACTAAAGCAAGAATATTTAGCCGCTAATAGCATGCTGCAAAGTGGCACAATAAGGCCCAGCATGACGTTAAATAATCCTGAAACCGAAATTGCAAAACCTTTGAATATTGAGGTATTAAAGGGTTATTTAGATGAGTGGGTAAACGAGCTTGCAGGGTTATCAGGACAAAAAGCGAATATTGAAAAAACAACACGATTAAGGAAAACAAAAGAAATTATAGCATTTTTTAACGGGCACACTGAAAATGAAATACAGGATATAGAAAAATTCACGTTACGCTATCAGGATATAGCTAACCAAAGCTTCCAGAAAGTATGGGAACTGCTAATTAGCCATAAAAAAATTCAGACGCTCGAGATAGTTGGCGAAAAGCAAAATCAAGCTAATTCGCGTCAGCACAATCAAGCTCAAGCGAATCAACCTTCAATTTATACTAGTAAAGCTATTATTCAGCTTTTAAGTAATATCCAACAAAAAGGAACCAGTTTAAAAGGGCTTATCTTAAATAAAATTCAAATTAATGATGAAATTATAAAATTAATTGTCAATAATTTTACAAATTTACTAATGCTAGAATTTACTGATTGTGAACTTACTGAATTTCCACTTGAATTAGGCAAGCTGCCAAATCTAGAAGTACTTAAAGTCCGCAAAAACCAAATTAAAGTTCTACCGGAATTTAAAGATGGGTTATTTGCTAATTTACAGAATCTTAATTTGACTTATAATCCTTTAAGTACTATCGAGCCAAATTCATTATCCGCACTAAAAAACTTGAAAACGCTAGATTTATCAGAAACATTGAAACCCCTAGATGAAGAAAAAAGATTCGAGCTACTTAAACATTTATTTAATGAAAAACCTTCCTCCTTAGAAGAGTTAAATTTAGTAGCTAATGGTATCACTAAATTACCAGAGGAAGAGCTAGCTAAGCTTTGTTTGCTGCAAAGGTTAACTTTATCCCGTAATGAAATATCTACCTTTCCTATTGGCATTAAAAACTTTAATCAATTAAAAGTATTAAATTTATCTCATAATCAAATAAATATAATACCCTCTTTAGCAGAGAATGAAAAATATAATTTTGAAAATCTTAAAACATTTGATATTTCCCATAATCCCTTGGTTTCAATAGATAAAGATTTTCTTAAACATGCTCAAGTGCTAGTTAAAGCTTATTTTAATAATACTCAACTTAATGGAGTGCTTGATTTAACAATAACGTCTTCTGAGCTAACCGACCTAGAATTTAATAATATCGCCACCTTAACGAGTATTAGCGAGAATTTTATGGTAATGCTTGCAACGCATCAAGAAAAAGCAAATTTTTCATTGAAAGTTAATAATACAAATATCGATGCTGCTACAAAAGCTAGGTTAGCTAAATTCTTTGAACGTAAACCAGCTATTAACTATTACTATAATCAAGCTACAGGCAAATCTGAAACTCTAGATCAGGAAATTTATAAGTCGAATTTGCCAAATTAAGAGAGTAATTTTAAAAGTTGACACCCTTCAATTTTTTTATGGTGAGTTGGTATTAAAGCGTTATGTTGCTTTGCTTAACTTTTAATGCCAACCTCAATGCAGATACAATATCATTATCATCAGCAAGTTCAATCAGATGCTTTTTTAATAAGCTTGGCGGGAAATAATCATGTAGTTTAAGTGCGCTAGCTTTATGGATTAATTCGCTGCTTTCAAACGAGTCCACTTGCAATTTGCTACATATCCTTGTGGAAATGGTTTTTTGTACGGTCGCTCTAGAGATATTCAAGAGCTGAGCTATCTCATTTTGAGAAAAGTTATAAAGTAAAAGAAACAGAATTTCCTGCTCTCGGAAAGTTAAACGGTAATTTTTTGTTACAAATTTATAATCGCTGTATGTTGTGCTTTTATTTAACTCTTGCTGTAAAGGTCTCAGCATGCGTAGAGGATTGGCAAAAAATGATAGTGCATAGGTACCTATCACCTCACCCTTATCGCCAATTATTGGAAATACACTAGCCTGGCGCACATAGCAGTTTCCAGCTTTATCGCGGGCATATGCATAAAAGCTTTTACGGATTTTATTTTTTATTACAGCTTGATATAAATTGTACAGTTCTTCAACAAAGTTGTGGGAATAAATTGGCCCTTGTTTTTTTACAAATGAAAATAAATTTGATCCTATATCCGCCTGGCTTAATTGTAAATTGCGCTTTTCAAAATAATCATTAAGAAATAATAATGTTCCATTTAAGTCTGCAACTTCACAAAAGGTATTCTGCCCATTAAATGAGCTAAAAAACTCTTTAATCAACATTTCTAATTTAGGATTAATTTCCACAAAATACCTTGATTATTTTAAACTTAATTAACTTTTAATCAGTAACTTCTCTACTTGTTCGATTACTTGATATGGCTTTAAAGTAGTAGTATTAATGGTAACATCACTAACACTTTCATAATACTCACAGCGATCAGAATAAAGCTTTTCTATTTTGCTCTTAAGATCCTGGTTAAATAATAAAGGACGTTTATTTGGTGACTTAGCCAGCCTGTCAACAATTATATTGATATCAGCAATAAGCTGGACTACCAGATTATTGTTTCTGGTTATAATTTGCCGGTTTTCCGGCCGAATTACGCAACCACCACCAAGAGACAAAACATAATTATCATATTTAGCCATTACTTCCTTTAGCGCTAAGGTTTCTCTTTCACGGAAACCTTCTTCGCCCTCTAATTCGAATATAGTAGGTATATCTACCCCACAATCAACTTCGATATATTTATCTAAATCGATAAATTGTTTATTTAACTTCTCTGCTAGGAATTTTCCTATTGTGGTTTTTCCCACACCGGTAATTCCAACTATAATTATATTTTTAATTGTCATTGTCTAAACTATTTGCAATAATTCTAGGGGTTATAAAAATTAATAATTCCTTTTTCGAATTCAAAGTTGACTGAGATTTAAATAGCCAACCAAGATAAGGAATATCGCCTAATAGAGGTATTTGTTCCTGAATTTTTTTCTGATCATCGATATAAATACCACCAACTAAAATCGTAGAACCGTCCTTTACCCTAACTTGGGTTGTTACACTATTAGTATCAATCGCTGGAGTACCCTGTACTTGCAAGGTTGTACTTGGGCTATCTTTTTGAATATTTACATTTAGTAAAATATATCCATCTTCAGTAATCTGCGGAGTAACTTGCAAAGATAAGGTAGCATTTACAAAAGCCACATTAGTATTACCTGCACTAGATGCTTGCTGATATGGAATTTGTACCCCTTGCTGAATATTCGCAGCTTGGTAATTGGCAGTCATTACTTTCGGGCTAGAAATAGTCCGGCCCTGGCTTTGTAACTCAAGTGCGTCAACTTCAAGGCCGATCAAAGTATCGCTATTTGGTGAAAAGATGGTTGATAATTGAGCGCCACCAGCCACGCCAAAATTTTGGTTGACAAAAGAAGAAATCCCGGAACTACCGGAAGTACCCCCTGTTGAGCCGCCGCTCGTGGAATTGGCACTTATAGCATTTATCCCTTGCTGATTAATCGTAACTCCATTTTCAAGAGTATTTGAAACCGTAAGATTAGAACCTACCCCGGCTAATAGTAGCCTAGTACCCAAATCCTTTTCAAAATTGCTATTTGCTTCAACGATTCGTGCTTCGATTAAAACTTGTTTGACAGGGATATCAATTTTATCTATTAATTCCTTTATATCTTTTAACCGGGATGGCGTATCATTAATAATTACCGTATTCGTTCTGGCATCTATTAAAATTGAGCCCCGCGGAGAAAGAAGCTTGGTGGTCTGCGTTGCTGCTACTGCTGTATTGGGTTGGCTATTACTTGGAGGAACCCCGGGAATATTACTAACTGGTGCCGGCGTAGTAGCGCTATTTTTTTGGATCATAGATTGTACATTGGCTGCCTGCGCATATTTTAGCCGTACAGTTAAGGTATCTAATGGTTCCACCGCTTCTTGGGCCTTATTATTGTCATCTTGCTGCTTATTAATGGCAGCAATCTCGGCAGCAGGTGCAATTCTTATAACATTACCTTCGCGCTTCATCCCTAAGCCCTTAGCATTCAAGATCGTATTTAATGCTTGATCCCATGGGACATTGTTCAATTTAATTGACATTGTTCCGGTAACGCTATCACTTACCAATATATTATATCCGCTGAAATCTGCCAATAATTGCAACAACGCGCGTACTTCAATATTTTGAAAATTAAAACTTACTCGATTAGACTTTGCTGTAGGGTTCATATCCGGTATTACCGCGTTTGCCGTATTCAAATTTAATGGCCGAATATTAACCACTAATTTATTTTGGAGCTGGTAAAGAGCATAATCCCAATTATTCCGATTTTGGATAGTTATGTATAAACTGCTATTACCAGACTTAGTATCAATATATTTAATAGGGGTAGCAAAATCGGTAACATCTATCCGTTTGATTAGTTTTGAATTAAAACTTACTGAATTCAAAGTTACGTTTAAATTTCCGCCAACCCGTTCTTTCGCAATATCTAAGCTGGTCCCACCATTAAAGGCTATTTCGACGATGCCGCCTCCATCATCATCCCTACGGAAGTTAATGTCTGTGATTATGGTCGCAGCATCGCCAGTATTGTTTTTATTCAAATTAATCAAACCAACTGACTGTTTATTCATACTAGGTCTGGCAATTTGCTCATTAAAGCTTAATTTAACATTATTCGCAGTATAATTTAAATTGTATTTATATCTTCCTCCACCAGTTATTATTAAACGAACTCTGTTAGCTACAGAAATAACATTTACCTGGTGTATAAAACCATCATTAAAAACAAATTGGCTTTTTCCAGTAGAATTAGAAGTCTGGAAAAAATCTAAAACTAAATCATTCCCAGATATAAATAATTTCGGCTGGCTCACATTACCATCAAAATTAATGCTTATTACTTGGTTTTGGCTATTATTTTGGCTTGTCATAGCATTTAATGCCACACCAAAGCATCTTGACCAGAGTAATGTAGTAATAGTTAGTAGGAATAGTTTTATTTTCATTTGGTTTTTACTAAAGATTTATTTTTATCAATTGCTGCATTTAAATTAAAAAATCTTTTACGGTTATACGATCTGCCATCAGCAAATTCTAACTCATCTATTTCAGTCATCTCTTCAGTGATTTTTATTACCTTGCCATTTTTTACACTGTCACCCACTTTAACTTTAATTGTTTCATAAGGTGTTTTCAGCATTGCGTAATCGATATTGTGGTAATGCATATATCCAACCATTTGCAGTTGGTTCAGGCTATATTTATTATTATAGATCTGAAATAGATTATCATTAGCTATTTCGCTTCGTTTTGAGTCAAAAATATTATTATTTTCGGGTAATTTATAATCTACATCATTAAACTTAATAGTAGGCAATTCTGCAGGCTTTACTGTATTAGGCTTTTGGCCAAGCTCTCTAACTAAGGCTTCAAGATCTTGGGTATCAGCAAAGCATGCCAAACTTGTTGTAATTAGGATAATAGCTATTTTTAACACTTACTTACGACTATAAAAAATTTTGATGTCTAAATTAACATTAATTTTATTATCATCTACACGAGCCATATTTACATTCGTAACCTCAGTTAACCTTGCTAATTTTGAAAGTTGAAAAATAAAGTTAACAAAATCAATATAATTTGCGCTTAAATTTAAGTTATATGTTTCTGTCATTATATTGCCAGTTTTATTCCCCCCCACTAACTCGACTTTATTTAAGTTTTTGGGGCTAAAACTGGTAATGTTCACATTCGTATCTTCTGCTACTTGATTGATTTGTATCAAGACCAGAGATAACTCCTCTGAATTAGGAAATCGCTGGCTTACTTGGCTTTCAAGCTGTCTTAAATCTTTCATTTTATTTATAAATAAAGGAACGCTTTTTACTTGGCCATATTTAAGTGAAAGTTCAGATTTTAGTTTGTCTTCCTCTAAGACCAAATTTCTCAGCCGATTAGCCTGGTCAACAGTATAGTTATTATAAATTAAATATGTTACCAAGATAAGGATAAATACTAGCAAAGGCAATAAAATCACTGGTCTCCACAGATAAATAGGAGTTATTTTTATTTGTCGAATATTCTTATTTGCCATTACTTTCTGCTTCCAAATTAGTTTTTATGGAACTAGTAATCATAAAAGTATAATGATCTTTATCAGTAGCACTATTGGTTTTTAGCACAGGTGCATAAAAAATGCCACTTTCATCACGCAATTTATCCAATAAATTAGCCAAATATAACGGACTAGGAGCCACTCCATTAAAGTTTACAGTATTGCTTTCCCAGTTAATTTGCGTATAGTAAATCTGTGGTGGCGTTATTTTATTGATATGTTGGCAAAAAGACAACATATCATCGCGCAAATTTTCGGCTTCAACCAACAATGCTAATTGCTGCTGTAAAAATTTTAAGCGTGTATTGTATTCATCTATTGGCTTTAATCTTTCATCCAGGATACTGATATTGGTTATCAAATAAGCATTCCGGGTTTCTTGATGCATAATTTTAAATTGGTAATAAACATAAATAAAAGCATTAATGAACAACGCTACAAGAATAGTAATGAATAACAGCCAAAATAAGCGTAGCTTTTTATAGTAAATTTCTTTTGCACGATAGTTACTAAGATTAATTCTTGTCAATTTTATGCCCCCATGTAGCCAGAGCAAGAGCTGTAAATAAACGCATCAAATCTACTCTTGGAATATGCTTGTTTTCATTTTCAAGTAAAGTAGAACCATAAACCGCAGGTGTGGTAAAAATTTTGGAAATATTTTCCAATACCCCAGGAATTAATGCGTTACCACCAATTAAATAAGCTCTGGCTGATTCTGATAAGCGGATATTTTTCTCTACAAGCATGCTTGATTTAACTACCTGTAAGATTTTTATTACATCATTAACAATCACCTTAGCAAGTTCAGCTGCGCTTATAGGATTGTTTTCCAGATATTTATATACTTGCTCATTTAATAAAGTAGTATCACTGGGCAAACTCTCATTAAATTCTAAAAAAATATCTTCAATATATGGAATATAATTAACGCTTAATTCATTAAATATTACTAATTTTTTTTCGATAAATGCAAAAGCACGTATCCTTGTGGAGCCTAATTCTAGCACAACTATATTTCGTTTTTCCCTAACCCTATTTAATAATATTGATTCAAATAAATATTGAATTGCAAAAGGTTCAACATCAATTGCGGCTACTTTCATACCTGTCATCTGAATTATTGCCAAATATTCTTCTATTTTTTCCTTCTTTGATACTACTACTGATAAAGTTTGTTCTTGGTCTGTTTTAGCTTTGATCATGTAATCAAAGTCAATATCTTCATTATCAAGCTCGCGGGATAGTTGTGTTCTAACATACTTATCTAATTCAAATTTTTGCTTGAATAGTGGAGCATTAATTTCTCTTAATACTATGGCATTATATGGAACAGCAATTGCTGTTTCCTTATAATCAGGCTCTAATGTATCCCATTGATTACGGATAATTTCAGAAATTTTTTCTATATCGTTAATTATTCCGTCAGTAACCAGGTTTTTTGAAATGCTATTAATTTTATACTTTTGTATATGTAAGGAGTTTACTGCTAATTGTAACATTTTAATTGCTGATGAAGATATATCCACGCCGACACAATATGGCGTAGTGTACCCAAACAAGATTTTTTTTATTTTGGATACCCAATTTGACAAATACTTCATTTTTTATCCCGACAAACATATAACCATATATAACTGACTATTTGGTATTTAAATTTTGATTTGAAGTTATATTAATTAATAGTACTTATTAAGATAGTGAATAAATGATATTTTTAGTTTCTAGTATTATTTGAATTTAATATTTTATTTCTGTTTGACTATTATAACCTAGAATATGAAGGGGTGAAGTAAAATTTACAATAAAAAAAGCCAAGCAGTTCGCTTGGCCTTTTTTAGTACTAAATAAGAATTACTTAGCAGCAGATGCAGCTGGAGCAGACGCAGCAGCAGGTGCTGAAGCTTCTGGAGCTTCTGGAGCTGATGCAGCAGGTGCAGCAGCAGGTGCAGATGCAGCTGGAGCTGAAGCTTCAGTAGCAGATGCGTTTGAAGCAGAAGAACTCTCATTGTTAGAACAAGCAACTAGTGCAACACCAGCAAGTAATACAGCTAGTAATTTTTTCATATTTTATACCTTTCAGAATTTAATTTTATATGTACATAAAAATACCTTAGCGGATATTTTAGCATAATTTTAACAGTAAATGTAAAATTAATTAAAAATCAGCTTCGATGAACATGTTTATTTATGTAGCCAATTGCTTTTAGTTGAGCGATAATGATTTCTAAAGCCGCATAAGCTTTTGCATCATCTTCACCCATACTAGCACCTGAAGCTTTAAGTCTTTCTTCAGCTTTACGTTTTTCTTCTAATAATTTAGCTTCGTCCAAATCATCAGTTCGTTCAACGATATCAGCTAGTACACTTACCTTATTACCCTGAACTTCTATAAAACCACCAGATATAGCATAAATTAATTGTATATCTTTTCCTGGTAATTTCACTCGAAATACTCCTGGGCGCAATTTACTAATAAGTGGCATATGGTGTGGATAAATCCCTAATTCCCCATCACGAGCCGGAGCAACTATATACTCTGCCTCACCTGAAAAAATTTGTTCTTCCGCACTTACCAAATCAACTTGCATAGTAGTCATACTATACTCCTATTAGCTAATTTTCTTGGCTTGTTCTACCACTTCTTCTATTCCACCAACCATGTAGAAAGCTTGCTCTGGCAAATGGTCATACTGGCCTTCTAAAATTGCCTTAAAGCCAGCAATTGTATCTTTTAAAGATACATACTTACCAGGTGAACCAGTAAATACTTCAGCTACGAAAAATGGTTGAGACAAGAATTTTTGGATTTTACGAGCACGGATTACTGTTAATTTATCTTCTTCAGATAACTCATCCATACCAAGAATCGCGATAATATCACGTAATTCTTTATACTTTTGTAACGTAGCTTGTACACCACGAGCAACGTTATAATGCTCTTCACCCACAACTAATGGATCAAGCTGACGTGAACTAGAATCCAAAGGATCTACAGCAGGATAAATACCTAAAGCTGCAATATCACGGCTTAATACAACGGTTGCGTCCAAGTGAGCAAAAGTTGTTGCTGGAGACGGATCTGTCAAGTCATCCGCAGGTACATATACTGCTTGGATAGAAGTAATTGAACCACCTTTAGTTGAAGCTACACGCTCCTGGAATTTACCCATCTCTTCAGCTAATGTAGGCTGATAACCCACAGCTGAAGGCATACGGCCCAATAACGCTGACACTTCCGTACCAGCTAGCGTATAACGATAAATATTATCTACGAATAAAAGTACGTCACGGCCTTCATTACGGAATTCTTCCGCCATGGTCAAGCCAGTTAAAGCTACCCGTAAACGGTTGCCTGGTGGCTCATTCATTTGTCCGTAAACTAGTGATACTTTATCCAAAACGTTAGATTCTTTCATCTCGTGATAAAAGTCATTACCTTCACGAGTACGCTCACCTACGCCGGTAAATACTGAATAACCACTATGCTCAATAGCAATATTCCGGATTAATTCCATCATATTTACAGTTTTACCAACACCGGCACCACCAAATAAACCTACTTTACCACCTTTAGCAAATGGGCATAATAAGTCAATTACTTTGATACCTGTCTCTAGTAATTCTGTTGTTTGCGAAATCTCATCAAACTTTGGAGCTGGCTGATGAATTTCTCGACGAAGATCTGTTTGAATCGGACCTTGTTCATCAATTGGTCGTCCTAACACATCCATAATTCGACCGAGTGTTGCTGTACCAACGGGAACTGCAATTGGACCACCTGTACTAATTACTTCTAAGCCACGTTGTAATCCATCAGAACTACCCATGGCAATTGCACGCACAATACCATCACCTAACTGTTGCTGAACTTCTAACACTAAGTCACCACCAGTGGTAAGTTTTAATGCATCATAAACTTTTGGAACATCATTGCGTGGAAACTCCACATCAACAACCGCTCCAATAATTTGGACAATTTTACCTTGTGCCATATTTTGTATTCCTACAACTATTTTACTAAACTGCTGCCGCACCAGCACAAATTTCAGACAATTCTTTTGTAATTGCAGCTTGGCGAGATTTATTATAAGCTAGACTCAATTTATGAATTGCATTGCCTGCATTATCAGTTGCAGCACGCATCGCAATCATACGGGATGCCTGTTCTGAAGCCATATTCTCAGCAAGACACTGATACACAACTGATTCGATATATCGTCTGATCAAATCATCCAATACCTCTTCAACTGATGGTTCATAAACATAATCCCACGGATATTTCTGCTCTAGCTTTAAATCCCGGTCGCTAAGCGGCAATATCTGCTCAAAAGTTGGCTGCTGCTTCATTGTATTCACAAATTTAGAGTAAATTATGTAAACCGCATCCAGTTTTTGTTCGTAAAAATCTCTGAAAATACCAGTCAATGGACCAATTAATTTTTCCAATTGTGGTACATCACCTAGACTTACGGCAGAACTTACAATATTTGCCTTAACCCGAGAAGCAGCAGCTAACCCTTTTTGTCCTAAAGTACAAACTTCAACTTCAACATTCTGGTTATTAAATTCACTCATTTTTTCCATAAACATTTTTATAGAATTTGAATTTAAACCACCACAAAGCCCTTTGTCAGCAGTAATTAAAATAATACCTACACGACGTGGCTGTTGAGATTGGCGTAAAAAAGGTGAAATAGTCCTAGAATGAGGATTTATTTGGGCCATATGGGCCATAACTTCACGAATTTTTTCCGCATAAGGACGGGCTTGCCGCATTCTATCCTGAGTTTTACGCATTTTTGATGTTGCAACCATTTGCATAGCCCGAGTGATCTTTTGAGTGTTTTTCACACTCTTAATCTTATTTCGGATCTCTTTTCCTGCAGCCATCTGTTACCTCTAATTCAAGAATAATGCTTAAACAACAAATGTTGTTTTAAATTCATTAAGGGCTTTAATCAATACTTGCTCGTCGTCTTTTGACAAATCAGCAGCACTTTCAATATTACTTAATAAACTTGCATTATTAGCTTTAACATATGATAAGAATCCAGCTTCAAAAGCCAATGCTTTATCTACCTGAATTCCTTCATAGTACCCATTATTGATTGCATAAAGCGTTAAAGCCATTTCAGAGACTTTTAATGGAGAGAATTGCTTCTGTTTCATTAATTCAGTTACAATTTGGCCATGGCGCAATTGTTTTCTCGTAGCTTCATCTAAATCTGATGCAAACTGAGCAAAAGCCGCTAACTCACGGTATTGAGCAAGCGCTAATTTGATACCACCACCAAGTTTTTTAATAACTTTAGTCTGGGCAGCACCACCAACACGCGAAACTGATATACCTGGGTTCATCGCTGGACGGATACCTGAATTGAATAAATCAGTTTCAAGGAAAATTTGGCCATCAGTAATCGAAATTACGTTTGTAGGAACGAATGCCGAAACGTCACCGGCTTGCGTTTCAATAATTGGCAATGCAGTTAATGAACCAGTTTTACCTTTAATTTCACCTTTTGTAACTTCTTCTACGTAATGTGCATTTACACGTGAAGCACGCTCTAAAAGACGAGAATGTAAGTAGAAGACGTCTCCAGGATAAGCCTCACGGCCAGGAGGTCGGCGAAGTAAAAGAGAGATTTGGCGATACGCTACTGCTTGTTTAGATAAATCATCATAAACAATAAGAGCATCTTCACCGCGGTCGCGGAAATATTCACCCATAGAGCAACCAGAATATGGTGCCAAGAATTGTAATGCAGCTGATTCTGATGCAGAAGCTGCTACTACGATTGTATGTCCCATAGCACCATGCTCTTCTAATTTGCGAACTACGTTAGCAATTGAAGAAGCTTTTTGACCGATAGCTACGTAAATACATGTGATACCAGTACCTTTTTGATTGATAATGGCATCTAGCGCCACCGCAGTTTTACCTGTTTGGCGGTCACCAATGATTAATTCACGTTGTCCACGGCCAACCGGAACCATTGAATCGATTGTTTTAATACCAGTTTGTAATGGCTGGCTAACCGATTGACGACTAATAACACCCGGTGCAATTCTTTCTACAGGCAAAGTTGTTTTGGCATCAATTGGGCCTTTACCATCGATTGGGCGGCCTAAGGCATCTACCACACGGCCTACAAGTTCAGGGCCAACCGGAACTTCTAAAATACGTCCGGTACATGTGACAGTGTCACCTTCTTTAATATGCTCATAGTCACCTAGAATTACAGCGCCTACAGAATCACGTTCCAGATTCATCGCCATACCATATACATCACCAGGGAAAAGAAGCATCTCACCCTGCATAACTTCAGATAGACCATAAATCCGAACAATACCATCAGTAACAGAAACTACTGTACCTTTGGTGCGATACTGGCTAGCGTTTTGAGTGCCTTCTATTTTCGATAAGATAATATCGCTAATTTCAGAAGGATTTTTGTGCATGAATCGCTCCTATATTTACTTAGTAAGTTGAGTAGCTAAGTTAGCTAATCTACCTTTGATTGAGGCATCAATCACTTTGTCATTGATTAAGACTTTTATACCACCAATTAATTCAGGATTAACTATTACTTCTGAAGTAATAGTTTTTCCAAATCGTTGGGATAGAATTTTTTCAAAGTCCGCTTGTTGTTCTTTCGTCATCGCATATGCTGACTCAATTACAGCCTGAGCTTTCTTTTGATCTTCTAATACTAGTTCTTTGAAAATAGTATAGATTTCACCCAGTACCAGTAAGCGGTTATTCTCAGCCAAAACATTCAATAAGCTATCTATTTCTGCTGAACTTGTTGATAACATCTCACGGATGAATCCAAGAATTTCTACAGAATTGTAGTTTGGATTATTAATCAAATCAGCAAATCTAGAATCATCAGAAATTTGCTTTAATTCAGCTAATATATCCAGCCAACTATTTTCTTTATTAGTTTTTTTAGCTAATTGAAATAATGCCTGAGCATATGGATGAGCCACAATATTGATGTTTGACATTGTTGTTATAACTCCGTCTTAAGTTGTGCCAACATTTGTTCGTGACGAGAACGATCTACTTCAGCGCGTAAGACTTGTTCTGCGCCGCGCACAACCAAGTCTGCAACTTGATGACGTAAATCTTCTTTCATCCTCATGAAATCTTGCTCAATCTGTGCTCTTGCATCAGCTAAAATTTTATCACCTTCTAACCGTGCACGTTCTTTAGCTGCTTCAATAATTTGATCAGCACGCTTTTCAGAGTTTGCAATAATTTCACTAGCACGTGCTTGAACTTTTTTTAGCTCTTCAGCTACTTTAGATTCAGCATCTAGTAATTGTTGCTTACCTTTTTCTGCAGCTGCCAAACCATCAGCAATACGCCGAGAACGCTCTTCAAGCATTCCGTTTAATGGTGGCCATACAAATTTCATTGTAAACCATACTAAGATCGCAAAGGTTATCGCTTGTCCTAGTATTGTTGCGTTAATATCCACGCGTACCTCCTCATAGTGTTCAGCTAATTATGAATAATTAGTGAGCAGTTTTTAATAATTCAAGTGCAGTAGATAAAATTGGGTTGTTGAAAACAAATAATAAAGCAATACCAACACCAATCATTGAAATCGCATCAAGTAAACCAGCGATAATGAATAGTTTTGTTTGAAGCATAGATACTAATTCTGGTTGACGAGCCGAAGCTTCCAAAAATTTACCACCAAGTAAACCAAAACCTAGTGCTGTACCAAATGCGCCTAAACCAATCATGATTGCAGCTGCAATTGCAGTTAAACCAGAAATATTAGAAATGATAGCTTCCATTAAAGACTCCTAATAAATTAAAGAAAACTTTTTGTTTACCCTATAGATAGGGTTACCTTTTAGTGATTTTCAACAGCCAAACTTAAATAAACAATGGTTAAAACCATAAATACAAAAGCCTGAAGTGTAATAATTAAAATATGGAAAATTGCCCAAGGACCACCAAGAATCCATTGCGCACCCCACGGTAACAAGGCAATAAGAATGAAAATCAATTCACCCGCATACATATTACCAAATAGCCGTAAAGCTAGGGAGATCGGTTTTGAAACTAACTCAATCATTTGAAAGATAAAGTTAATTGGCCATAAGATTACGCTTGACCCAAAAGGAGCTGTAAATAACTCCTTAGTCCAACCGCCAAGACCTTTAGCACTAATACTATAGCCTATAATCAGGATTAGAACTGATAAAGACATAGCAAAAGTTGCATTAATATCTGCAGAAGGAACTATACGCCAATGAGCTTCAGGATTACCAATGTGATGGTTAATGAAACTAACCAAATCAACAGGGAGCATATCCATCAGGTTAAATAAAAATACCCAGCAAAAAATAGTTAATGCTAATGGTGCAATCAACTTGCTTTTAGCATGGAAAATATCTTTTACTTGCCCATCAACCATGTCTACGATTAATTCAACAAATAATTGTAATTTGCCGGGATTTTCCACTTTAGCACGTTTAGCTACTTTAGTAAACACAGCTAAAAAGATGAATCCTAAAATCAAAGACATAGTAAAGGTATCAATATGGATAGACCAAAATCCACCAGATTTTCCACCTAGAGTTACGTTGTTGAAAGTCAAATGGTGAACAATATACTCGGTTGCTGACGCCATAAATACTCCACAAAAACCTAGCCTTTTGGCCTAGTCTGTAAAAACATACTAAACCAATAGCTACTAAGCGTAACCACATAAGTAGTAAATAATGCTAACGCATGCACTTGCCGAAAAAAAATGAACACTATAGCAAAACCAAATAAATTTACAAAGAATTTATATAGTTCAGCCTTTTTATGCTTTGCGAAAACTGTGTCTGGTGGCAAAACTTTTTTACTCCAGGCTATACGAATATAGACTAAAGTAGGTAACAAAGCCAACAAGAAACCCAGTATTGCTGATATTGTAGCATAAGAATTCAAACTTTTTACAGCAGTAACTAAAATAGCCAACACCCCAATAAGAAATTGTAGTTTGACCACCTGCAGATATTGCCGTAATGCAGCATTAGCGCTATTATAAGACACGATTATAACATACCATAAACATACGAATAGAATTAGTTATCAAGCATTTCGCCAGATTGTACCATCTTTACTATCTTCAAGAATAATTCCCTTATCTAGTAGATCATTCCTGATTTTATCGGATAGGGCAAAATCTTTATTTTGGCGCGCAGTTAAACGCTCTTTTATTAATGCTTCAATCTCCGCTGTAGAGATTCTTTCATTTCCAGCTTGTAAAAACTGTTCTGGTTCGCTAGTTAGTAGCCCACAAGTTCGTGCAAGTGAAACCAATAAGTTAACCAACTCTTGGTTATATCCTTTGTTTATTTCTGTGACTAATTCAAACAGAACACTAATAGCAAGGGCAGTATTAAAATCATCATCCATTGCAAGCTTAAATCTATGCGCAAAATCATTTGACCAATCTATTTGATACTTAACATCCGGTAATTCGTAATTACGGATTGACTGGTATATTCTTGTTAAACTATTTTTAGTGTCTATTAAGCTATCATGTGAAAAATTAAGTGGGCTTCGATAGTGCGTTTTCAACATAAAAAATCGAATTACTTCAGGATTATATTGATTTAGCACATCACGCAAAGTAAAGAAGTTGCCTAATGACTTTGACATTTTTTCGTCATTAATATTCAAAAAGCCATTATGCAGCCAATATTTAGCAAATTGGCAATCATTATGTGCTTCACTTTGAGCTATCTCATTCTCATGATGAGGAAATTGTAAATCTTGTCCGCCTCCATGGATGTCGAAATGTTTACCTAAAATATTTTCTGACATTGCAGAGCATTCAATATGCCAGCCTGGTCGACCCTTGCCAAATTCAGAATCCCAAAAAGGTTCCTCATGAGCTGATTTCCATAATACAAAATCCATAGGGTCCTCTTTGTTTGGATCAATTTCTACCCTTTCCCCAGCTCTTAGATCATCTATAGACTTACCGGACAATTTACCATACCCTGCAAATTTGCGAACCCGATAATAGATATCATTATTTTTAGCTTGATAGGCAAAGCCCTTTTCTATAAGCCCTTTAATAATTTTTAACATCTGAGGTATATATTCAGTAGCTCTTGGTTCTATGTCTGGACGCATTACCCCCAGGCGGCTAAAGTCCTCATGCATAAATTTTATAAATCTCTCTGTCAGAGCATAGATTGATTCACCATTTTCCATAGCACGTTTGATAATTTTATCGTCAATATCGGTAATATTTTCCACAAAAGTGACCTGATAGCCACTCGCAATAAACCAGCGGCGTATCATATCAAAAACCACAGCCTTGCGCGCATGTCCCAAATGGCAATAGTCATAAACAGTTTGTCCACAAACATACATCTTAATTGAATTTGGTGTTATAGGAATAAATTCTTCTTTTTGTCTAGTCAGACTATTAAAAATTTTCATATATTTTTCTCTACCCTAAAGGATAATTTATGAGTCCTCATTCTCATCTAATTACTCTAAATTAGATAATGATAATTTCTTTTCAAATACCATGGAGCTATCGTAGGATATTATCATTAAATTTTTATTGATATAATTAAAGCTAATTTGCAAATAGTTTTAATTGCGAAATCAAAAATATAGGAGCTGAAAACAAATTCCGTAGTTAATAACTACGGAATTATGATTATGGTAACCTATTTAATTTTTATGCCTAAGTTTTTAAATTTTCGATACAAATGCGCTCGGTCAACGCCTGAAACTTCAGCAATTTTAGTAATATTACCTTTTTGCTTATTCATGTGATATAAGAAATATCTACGTTCCAAGGTTTCTTTTATCCCTTTTAGCTGGTTATTCAAATCCAAAGTGATAATTTCTGAAATATCTTCTAGTACACCTTCACTATTTGCTCTTTCCTTTAAGATATGCTTATCAACTAACGGCAATAGTTTGCTTAGTGAAAGAGGTTTTTCCAAGAAATCACGTGCACCAATCCTAATTGCTTCTAAAGCACTAGTAATTGAAGCATGACCAGACATCATAATCACCGGCGTAATGATACCATTGGATAAAAATCGTTTAAATAACGATACTCCATCCATATCAGGTAACCAAACATCCATTAATACAAGATCAAAACGATGCTCTTTGACCATTTTATCTGCTTCAAGGGCATTTTCAGCTAATTTTACAATATACCCTTCATCTTCCAGGCATTCGCGCAGTAACTCACGAATACCCAGTTCATCATCAACAATTAAGATTTGTTTATCCATTTAATGCTTGCCTATAAAACAACATTTTGATTCGCAAGTGGTAATTTTACTACTACATTGGCCCCATTGTCATTAAATACTTCGATTTTACCACTATGTTCATCAATAATTTTCTTAACAATTGCCATCCCAAGCCCACTTCCCTTAACCCCTTTAGTGGTTCTATATGGTTCAAATAAGTTTTCAATTATAATCTTATCGAAACCTGGACCATTATCTTTGATCAAGATGACTAGGTAATCCACTGTTAAGCTGATTATTATATCAACTTTTTTATCCTGATTGTTTTCAATGCTTTCAATCGAATTTTTCAGTAAATTATGGAATACTTGACGCAACAAACTTGAGTCACCCATTATATACGCTTCTTTTTCAGGTAGATCAATTTTTAAATGAATATAATTGATGTTTTCGTATAATGTCAGAAACTGATTAAAGAAGTGGATAATACCTATTTTAGATAAATTCGGTTTATTAATATTTGCAAAATCCCTAAATTTATTCACTAAATCCTTCAGATCCTCTACTTGAATAATTATTTGTTTAACTAATCTTTGGAGAAATGCTTGATCTTCTAATGCCAATTTGGGCAATAACTTCATTTCAATTCGCTCTGCAGATAAAACTATTGGTGTCAACGGATTTTTAATCTCATGCGCTAATCGTTTGGCAATATCAGCCCATGCTTGGTTCTGTTTAGCTTTAATAAGGTTAGTGACATCATTTATTAGAGTCATATATAATACTTCATCACTACTGCTTATTTTAAGTGTTTTTATATAAAGAGTTTTAATGTAATGTTTAGACCTAACAACTACATTATCTTCCCACCCATTTTTTTTATTGGTAAAATTATTTTCTATTAATTGAATTAAGTTTTCCAGATGTGGATAATATTTGTCCCATGAATTTAGGGGTATATCGTTAATACTTTCTCGTTCAATATCTAATATTTCATCACTTATAGAATTAATATTTCTGATATTGTAGGATTGATCATAGACGATTACACTTAAGCTAAGATTATTTATCAGATTTTCCAGATAGTTTTTATAAGTTGTTAATTGGTCTTTCTGGAATTTTTCAAGTCGCCGGACTTTTTCTAGGTTATGGCTCATTTCATTAAAAGCGGTAATCAATTGAGATAATTCATCATTACCCTGGAATGCATTATTATTTTGAAAATATCCTTTTTTAACTAGCTCAATATTCTCAATTAAGTTACCGATCCGTTTAATTAAAAATTGAGAGAAAAATATTGATAAGAGTACAGCAATCGAAATAGCAAGCAATACACTAATAATCAGAGTACTGGTATAGACATCTTTCAGGTGATCTTTATTATTTAAGAGGCCAAGGTAGAGATCTTTATTCTGAATTAGTTTACTATTATCAATTCGTACAAAATCAGGCGCAAATTGAGTTAGGGCTATAATTTTGTCTTTATCATATAGTTGATAATAGTAAAATAGATAATTTCCATTCAAATCTTTATTAATCTCATAATAATAGCCAGAACTCTGAATTTTACTAACAACATAAGTAGGTAATAGTTGTGGAAAATACTTATTTCCATTATCCTTATCTTTAAGGATAATATTACCTTTAATATTATAAATACGGATACTATTTACATCCAAAATATCCTTGATTTTATTTAAATCTATGGTGCCGCTATTTTTGTCGATTAACTTTAGATATTCCGCAGCAATAACCGATTTTTTACGCAACTCTTTGGAAAAATACTTAATACTTTCCTCCGCAATATTAAAACTATTATCAAATAGTTCCTCAATTTGTGGGTTAAATAGCCGATTAACCGTATTATCAATAAAGTAATTGGCAATTTTAATATTGATAAGTGATGGAATGATTATTACTGACGATAATAACAAGAATAATTTTTTGGTTATTCGTGAACCAAAAATATAATTGCTGCGAAAGAATATCTTATAAATAAAAAAAGCAATAGTTATAAATAATAATACTTCTATTATATGATTTAACTGAATAATTTCTTTATAATCATTTAAATATAATATTACATCATATTTAGAGTAAATGGTTACGTAAAAATAGCTGAAAATAATTAATATACATAAGACTATTAAAAAACCAATATTTATTCTTTTCATAACTTAATTAGCTGCCAATAAACATTTTTAGAAGTGCAATTTTAGCATAATCTTTACTTGTCAAGCAGATACTGTTCTACAAAATAGATTACGCCTTAAAAAAGCTATCCTCCATATTATTCTTTCTTTTTTCTTCCTCGATTAATTTTATTCTTTATTGTGCATGGCTTCGTCATTTTTGGATGGTACTCAATTATACAAATAAATCTTAGAATGCTTGGCTTAACTAGCACAAAAAATAAAAAGTTAGTAACCGTATAACTGAATTATTGGAGAAAAAAATTTCTTATGATAATTAAACTTATTGTTTTCCACCACATAATATGTTGAAATAATTTTATATTTAACCATAAAGAATATTAAAAAAAGGCTTAAAGTGAAAAAAACTAATAATAGCAAGGAAAAATATCAATGAATATGGGCAATTATATATTTATTTTAAGCGGTATATTTCTTATAATTTTCTGTTATTTTTATATTGATATTCCCTTGGCATGGTACTCATATCAACATCATTTACGCTCGCTAAAAATATTTCATGCTTTAGTATTTATTCATCAAATTTGTATGTGGGCTAGTGCAATCGGGATTTTAAGTTATGCCTATTTATCTAAAAAATATAGGAAATTCTCATTTGTAATTATTACTACATCGTTAAGTGTTGCTGCCGCGCAATTAGTAAATGAAGTTTTAAAAATCATTTTTGGACGCTACTGGATTTCAACTTATCTAAATCATAATAAATCGCTAATCCATGATGGTATCTATGGTTTTAATTTTTTTCGCGGGACATTAGAAAACTCGTCATTCCCATCCGGAAACATTGCCCTGATTTCAGCAGCAATGCTATGCCTCTGTAAATTTTTTCCTCACCGAAAACTATGGTTTTTACTAGTTATTTTTATAGATGCTGTTACAATTTATGGTTTAAATTATCATTTCATTAGCGATATGGTAGGAGGATTAATAGTTGGTTTTTGCATTGCCAATATCATTTATTCATTGATGGTTAGTTCTTATGGCAAAAAGTAAAAACGGAATCTTAATATTTTATGTAACTATACTTGAATTTATTAAAAAATTCTCCCATGAGATCTATATAATTGCCCTCCCGTCTATAGCATTAACTCTTCAAGTATCAAAATCTGAGATATCTAATCTATCTAGCTATTTTTTAATTGGCGTATTTATATCTCAATTCTTAATTCCAATCTTAAATAGCCGGTTCTCCTTTAAACAGATGTTAGCTGTATTTTCTATGGTATATTTTGCCGGCTCATTCATTGGAGCAGTTTCTTGTTCTTTGACAATCTTAAAAATCGGCGTTTTTCTTATTGGTATAGGAATTGGACATTCATCAGTTGTCAGCAAACTGCTAATTTACACGGAAACCCAAAATGATGAATCAAAGACAATTGTTAGTTACGCAGTTATTGCTTTTTTCTCTACTTGGGCCCCAGCTTGGGCAATGTATATAGGTGGCCATATCAGTTATTGGACTAATTGGCGATTTATTTTTGTTGGGCTCACAATAACTGGTATTCTCTTGTTGGTTATAACAATAAAAGTCAGCATGCCACAGCATAAAAATTATTTACCTACAAAGAAATTATTAAATGGATACTGGTACTTATTAAAAGAACCACAAATTATAGTTTTTCTGTTTGGACTATCTGCATTAGCTAGCGGTCCAATAATATTTTATATTAATGGCATCTATTTATTTAAAGAAAAATTTAAGTTACCTCTATTTTATTTTGGACACTTGATCTTTATCCTAGTTGCATTCAATCTGATTGGTAAATTAATTTCAGCAAAAATAATAAACCATATAACCGACACAAAGATACTGATAATCTATTCATTATGGCTATTTACTATTGGAATTATAGGTAACTATTATGCTACAATCCATTTTAATCCCATAATGCTAGTAATTATGGTTAGTTTATATATGATGGCTCTAGGGGGAATAATTTCCATCTCGAGAATTTTCCTTTTCAAGCAAAGTAACGAATATACCAGCTACATGTCAAGCCTCGTAAGCTTTTCTTTTAGTCTCACTGGCGCTTTAGGGACTTACCTTAATTCCAAATTAAAATTAGTTGGAGCAACTTCGATATCAGCTCCTTTATTAATCATTTCTTTAATCTTTTTACTTTGCGCATGTACCGGTATATATCTAGCAAAAAATCGTTCAAAATTAACAAGCGATATACTAAATACCAATTAATTTGATAAATCTCTGACTTTATCCTTCAAATGGCAATATTCACAATTTTATAATTACTGTGTAAGTAATCAAATTTTACACTTTCATCAACAATCTTTAGCTACTTTATACTCCATTTTCTAAACTTTCTGTTTTAATTAAAATCAACTAAAATTTTATAGTTACCAAATAAATCGAAAGCTATTACTAAATTATACAATCATTAATAGACCTTATTTGATTCTATTCATTAAACTTATTTTGCCAAAACAATTTTTTTTATTACCAGGTACTTTTATAATTTAAATTATCTTTTTTTAAATATATAAGTGTCAAAGATTGTGATTGCAAAATCTTTTAATTGGAATAAATATGCCTACTTCAATATCTCACCATAAAAGGTCAAATAGTGGAACACTAATCACAACTTCTAATTTACCTAAAACTAATCATAAAGATCACCATACTATTAGCAGTAATAGCCAATCAGCCTACTTTAATATCTATGATTTACCTATGGAGCGATTAACCGACACTTATAATTTACTACCAGCTAAAGATAAATTTACTTTTTCTCAGGTAAGCAGACCATTTTACGAAATATTTAAAAGCTCAAAGCTAGTAGGCCATAGAAAAATTAAAGTAGCTAAAATTATAGAATTTAACAATATAATTAATACTTTTGATCCAAATTTTGCAAACTATTGTCCCTTAGTAGACATGAGTAATGTTGAAACACTTTCAATCCCTGAATTAGAAATAATTCTGGAACAATTAAACAATAAAAATTTTGTTGATGTAGCCTTAAGGTTACCTGAGAATATAACTGAGAAACATCTTGAAGCTATTCTAAAGTATAAGGGTTTAGTAACTTGCTTAACTCTTAAGCAAAGTAAACATGCAGGTTACAACTTTAAAGGAATTAACTATCCAGTAGTGCTAACCCAGGAAGCATTTAATATAATCAGTAAATTTGACTTAGCTAAACTGGATCTAAGTGATTGTCATTATGAACATGAATCGATTACGAAGAATTTAAATTGTTTTATATCTAAAAGTTGTCAAAAAAAATTAACCCAGCTAGTTGTCGATGCCAGGGTTATTTTTTATGTACCTGAACTAAATAAAATAACAGAACCTGATCCAGAAATAAAACAAAATTTAATAAACCAGAAATTGCAAGTTGCAGCTCACCAACGATTCGCAAGATTGGGACATCCACACTATTTTGAAATAATAAAGGCTGAAATGGTGGGCTATCTTTACAACCATTACCGACATAGACCAGAATCCTATAATAATTATGTTGCTAAACTAACGCTACAATCTACACTTAGCAAATATACTCCACTTGAAAAATTTGATTTTAAGTTCTACGGAAAAAATTTGCGCTTAGTTAATTATCTTAAGTTGATTCAAAATAAGCCTGAGTTAAAGAAAGTATTGCCAATTGCTCCATTAAATTTAATAAATGATTTTTCAACTGCGGAAAAGATTGCTAATGAATTTCCGTTGCCTAATCTATGGTTTATAAGAGCTGAGAGGTTTGAACCTGATAACTTTACCATCTCGATTAAATCGCCCATAACAAATTTTAATTATGAGATATTAATCACTCCAAAGTATATTATTGGTAAAACTAAATTATATGGAAAACCATATAATAATTTAACGATAAGTCAATTCCTCGAAAAATCATCTCTTAACGCGCAAAATGCAGAACTACTTTTGGACTATATAATTGAAAAATTTGGTTTAGCAAAGGAATGGCTATACATCATTGAAGAGTTACCAGCTAAGGAACGATTAATAAAAATTTAACTTTTCACACATGTAATATTATTAGGGAGTTTCATATTCTTTTTTATATAAATCTACACTTGAATTAGTAAGTGTAGATTTATGTCATCTTTTATTATTGATTTGTAATAAGGCATAATAAAGACTATCGCTAGTTTCGCTTGGTAAAATCTGTAATTCATCGATTAAAGTTAAACCAGGAATCTGGCTAATCAGCCAATCAACATTCTCGCGATTTTCATCTTTAAAAATTGAACAGGTTATATAAAGTAAGTATCCGTTATTCTCTAACATTTGGGATAAATTAATTGCTATTTTTCTTTGCGTTTCTACAAAGTTTTGTATATCGGCTTCTTTACGATTAACTTTAATATCAGGATTCCGCTTAATAGTGCCAGTAGCTGAACATGGTACATCGGCAATTATTAGGTCAAATTTATTTTTATCCCACCAAATATCACTAGCAGCATCTGCAACTATAGTTTCACATGAAAGTTCTAACCTCTGCAAATTTTGCCTAATTTTATCTAACCTACTTAATGAGCAATCGACTGCAGTCAAATTAACTGAATAGTTTTCTAATATCTGGCAGGCTTTACCTCCAGGTGCGGCACAAGCATCAAGTACTTTTTTAGGTTGCACATTATTCTTTTGCAAGATATTTACTGTATATTGTGCAGCAATATCCTGTACACTAACTACGCCATCTTTAAATAATGGTAAGCTATTTACATCACATGATTTCTTTAAATATAATTTACCATCTGTTATACCGTACTCCAAGCCACATTCTTCTAAGCTTACTAAATATTTCTCTAAAACTATTTTCTTAGAGTTAACTCTTAACCCAAACCCAGGATGATATGCAAACCCATCTAAAATTTGTTTATAGTTAATTTTATACTGTTTTTTCAATTTATCGATAAACCAGTTTGGTAAGTTATATTTTAAACTATAATCCTTTTCTAGGCTTTCTTCAAGCTGATCTTTATTACGAATAAAATTTCGAGCAATCGCATTTACAAATGCAGCTATTTTTTTATTAACATATATTTCTTTAGTTAGTTCTACCAAGTCATTAGTAATAGCATGTACTGGCTTATTAGAATGTTTTATTTCAAATATAGCTATTTGTAAAATAATATTTAACCGTTTATCATTTACAGGGTGCTTAATTAAATTTCTAATTATAAAATCTAATGTATAAAAATTTCTTAAAATCCCAAAACAATGATTTTTTATTTTAGCTAAATAAGGATTATTACCTACATTAACTAACTCTTCTTTCAAATTTTTACCTGAATATACTGCTAATAGAACTTCTATTATTTTTTTATATGTTTCCATTTTCACCTATTATGTTTCATATGAAACAAAAAAGACACCTATTAAAGGTATCTTTCTAATTTTTGGTTGATTACCACAAGTTTTCAACAGCCATATTTCCTGGATTACCACGCCGTGAAATTGTTAATCCACGATTAGCCAATAACTTACGTGTATCATCTACCATTTGCGGATTACCGCAAATCATAATCCGGCTATTTTCAACAGTAATCGAAATATTTACGAATTTTTCTAATTCACCATTTTCTAAAAGAGTAGTAATGCGGCCATATAAATCACCACCAGTTGTCTCGCGAGTAATTACTTTTACATATATTAACTTATCTTTAACTAAATCACCATAATACTCATGTGTAAAAAAATCTGCTATAGTTTCTTGGTAAGCAAGTTCTTCAGTTTCACGGACGCAATGTACTAAAACCACCTTTTCATACTGTTCCCAAATTGTAAAATCATACATAATGGAAATAAATGGCGCAAGCCCTGTACCGGTAGATAAAAACCATAAATCTTTACCTTGCTCAAAACGGTCAGTCGTTAGTAATCCATAATTAGTTTTATCGACATAAATATCATCACCAACTTTAAGGTCTTTTAATCGTTGAGTGAATTCACCATCTGGTACTACAATAGAGTAAAACTCTAATTCTTCATCATAATCTGCAGAGACAATTGAATATGGCCGCCAAACTATACTATCATCTTCTTTCTTTACTCCTAGACGAGCGAATTGGCCTGGAATAAATTTAAATGCTTCATTTCGCGTTGTTCTAAAAGTAAATAAATGATCAGTCCATTGTTTCAAAAAAGTAACTTTTTCAATTGTATATTTATTTTCTTTAGCCATGCCTGCTTTCCTATAACTTTTAAGACATTATTTTAGCATTTATTAATCTATAATATAATAGAATAGGTTTATTATTAATATTAATACATGATTTTTATGTGTATAACTATTTTTTATCATTTAATTTCAATTATTTAACTTGTTAATAACCAATTAAATTAATGCTATTACTTGACTAGAATAGATTGTGGATAAAAAAAATATATTATTGTTATTTGTGAATAAGTTAAATTTATTAACAAGGAAATTATTAGTTAATATACACTTTATTCTATGCTAAATTTAGCTTATTCTGGTTTTTATTGAACGACAATGAGATTTTAATTACTCAATTTATCTAAATCAGATAAATCATTTATATATTTTGCACAAACAAAATCTTTTAGTGATAAACCGTCAACATCATGTGTTTTATACTCTATATTGCAATAGTTATAACCAAAAGTAATATCAGGATGGTGATTATTTTTTTCAGCTATAAATGCTACTGCATTGACAAATAGTATAGTATTTTTGTAATCCTTAAATCTGAATTCACATCCAATTGCGCCATTTTCAATTAAGTTCCAGCTTGACAATTCATTTATTAAGCCTTGGATTTCTTGATTTGTAGGCTTATATAAGAGATTATGTTGTTTAAGTAAACCAGCTAATTTATCCATTTAGCAATCCTATGTTAATAATTATAAGCTAACCATTTAATCAATATATTATAAATAAACAATTCAGTTAAAATATGAAATTTTAGCCTTAAAAAATGGCATCATTTAGTTAAATTTATTATTAAAATGTCCAAATTTCGGCTTCTTTTATTTCTGGTACATTCATATGATCATGCCAGACAAGGTATTTTACAGCGGCTGGAGAATTAACTCCAACAACTTTATAATTACCACTCTTGTCAATTGCATGGATCACTACTTCATCTAAATAGCCAGTTTCAAGATCAGCTAAGTCTTTAGCAGCTTCGTATACTGCATCTTCAAGGCTTAATCCCACTTTCAAATATAATACGACACTACGTGCAGTTCCAGCTCGAATGGTCATCTCTCCAGTATGGGTACAAGCACATGCACCATACCTACTATCAGCATAGCTTCCTGCACCAATTATAGGGCTATCACCCAGCCGTCCAGGATACTTCCAGGCCCAACCTGAAGTAAAACCGTTCAGCACCCTCACCAACTAATATTTTATGTGCCTAATCAGTCATTACAATTCAACAGGATGAAGAAACCCTCTTAGTGCTCCTACAGCACCAGTTCTCCTAGTATTGCCATCCATAACGCTAGCATCTAGTTGCAATTCACCAAGCAAGTTTGGCCTAGATGATTTACCTACACTATGGATATCTAAGCTAGCCTCGACTATCTTTATCCCTTCAATAATCGCTCTTAAACCTTCATGCGATGACGGATATGCGACATACCACCATCTACCGCAATGATTTGACCTGTTATCCAGCTATTTTCAGGATCAAGTAAAAAATATGCCATATTTACGATATCGCTTGGAGATCCAATTTTCGCTAATGGATTCATATTTTCGCTAATTTTCCGACTAGTTTCATTAGCGATTAATACTTTTGCTAACTTTGTATCTACAAGTGCAGGAGCTATGGCATTAAATCTTAAATTTTTATGAGTATAACTAGCTGCAGCTGAAATAACCATTCCATTTATTGCAGCTTTTGTAGCTGCTAGCAATTCATGGTTTGCTAAGCCAACTAATGTAGCGGTTGAAGAAATGAATAGTATTGAACTGTTAGATAAAAGCTTACCACAGGCCCGAGTTATAGCGAAAGAAGTTTTGAAATTGCTGTCAAAAACTTGGATATAATCTTCTTCATTTACTAAATGAGCTGGTTTTAGATAAATAGATCCTGCAAAGTTAGCTACTCCTCTTATATTGCTATCTTTTTTAACAATTTCATTAATTAATTGTTCTACAGTATTAAAGTCTAAAAATTCACTTTGTATTGGCTCTATATTTACATTATTATATTGATGTATGGAAAAATTTCTGGCAATAGCATAAACTTTGTTATTTAAGGCTAATTTTTCAATTAATCTAGAGCCAATATCACTATTTGCTCCAAAAATAATATATGAATTCATTTCCGTCTCCTTTATAAAGAAACAAAATTATTTTATATCATTATTTAACTAAATATTAATTATAAGTCATACCTCATATGACTAGTTTGTATTTATTAAAGAATAGCAATGTGGAAATAAAAATGAATGATTAAAGAAAAACACTAATATTAAATAGCTCAAAATATTTTTAGCAATTTTATATTTATTTAAGTATTGAAATTAGCAAAATTGAATTAATTTTAAATTTATAAATAAAAATAAATATCCTTCACAAATTTAAAATATATTAAGGAACCTTCAAAAAAATTTTCTGGAACATAAGTCATCCAGTAATTAACTATATTATTCTTCACTAATTTTAAGTTTTTTAAAATAATTTCTAATAAATAAACAATTAACTCTGTTACCGTTAATTCAAAATACTATATCTAATATAAACCTTTTATTTCTAATTTTGATAACTAGCTCTAATTAAGCTATTTTGGTATTTATAAATCAAAGATAAGGTATTAATGTTTTAAATAGAATTTATATTTATACACATTTTTTTTAAAGTTAATTAATATCTATATATAATAATATAAGATTTATTATTACTATTATTCAGGCTGCTTGTTGTGATTAGTTTAAAAATAATATATTAAATCTGTTAGTTAGCTTGTGGATAAATATGAAGTTACTTTGATGTAGACTTATATAGTATAATGTTAATAAATTTTTAGAAACAAATTTATTGTTAATAACCTATAAACTATACACAAGGCTATTATATACTTATCCACAAGATATTGTGGATTAAATTACTGGATTAATCATGCCCAAAATACTTATTATTCGCCTCTCTTCAATAGGCGATATTTTTCATACATTTACAGTATTACCTGATATAAAAAAAGCGTTACCAAATTGCCAAATTGATTGGCTAGTAGATGAGAGTTTCAAGTCTGTTGCTCAACTATCACCTTTAATAGATAATGTAATAAGTATTCCTTTGAGGAAATGGAAGAAAAATAAATTTACCTGGATATTAAATCTAATCAAGTTTAAAAATACATTATCAAAAACTAAATACGATTATATAATTGATACCCAAGGATTAATAAAATCAGCATTTCTGGCTAAGTTACTGTTTAATGGTAAAATTTATGGTTTAGATAAATCTTCTGCCCGAGAACCTATTGCTAGTTTGTTTTACAATTATTCTTTTAAAGTTTGCCAAGATAATGTTGCCGTTATTCGTTTAAGAGGCCTAATTGCCAAGATTTTCAAATTAGAACATGATTTATCAGATTTTAGCTTCGAAGTATTGCGCCAAAATCTGGATATTAATAGCAAATATGGTTATATATTATTTTTACATGGTACCTCAAAAGATAATAAGAAGTGGCCATTAGAAGATTGGATAACATTGTCTAACTGGATTTTGACAAATACTAAATATGATATTATATTAACTTATAGTAATACAGCTGAATTTGAATTTGCTAATAAGTTAAAGGCAACCATCAATGACCCTAGAGTAAAGATTATTGATAAGCTTGATTTTTTAAAACTAACTGATTTAATTGCCAATGCCAAATTGATAATAGGCGTTGATACTGGCTTTACACATATGGCTAATTTATTAAAAAAGCCAACTTTAGCAATTTATTTGCATAGTAAGCCTGGTTATGTGGGTATGCTTGAAAGTCATATCGCGCATAATTTCGGTGGTTATAAAAAGCAAGTTAAACCTGCAGAATTAATTGAGTTTATTAATCATAATAACTTAGTTTAAGGAATTAATCATGTTTAGTAATGAAATTTTTACATCACCAGAGAAGTGTATTGCAGAATGCGATAAACAAATTGAATTTGCCAATAATTTGATACAATATTTAGAACAATATATTCAACAGTTACAAACAATGAAGTCTATGGCAAGTTCAGCAAAAGCATTGCAAGAAGCTAATCCTTTTAATCTTATAATGCAGATGATGGGTAGTAATAAAAAGGAACCCGAATGAGATTATTGTATTCAAGCTTGTTATACCTAATTTCACCCATACTTCCTTTATATCTTAAAAAGCGAGGCAGGAAAAACCCAAAATATTTATTGAATTGGAATGAACGATTTGGAAATAAATTGTATAATCCAAGTGATAAGCCGATAATATGGCTACATTCAGTATCAGTGGGCGAAACTAGGGCAATGCATAAGTTAGTAGAGATAATTGAAACAGAATTACCTCTTTATCAGATTTTAATAACAAACATGACGCCAACAGGCCGCGAAACGGCATTAAACTTATATCCTAATGCAATTGTCCATTATATTCCATATGATTTACCTCACTGTGTAATTAATTTCTACAAAACGTTTAAACCAGTATTAGGGATTATTATGGAGACTGAAATCTGGCCTAATTTGATTCACTATGCCGATAAGTTTGAAATTCCGTTATATCTGGTTAATGCTAGGTTATCAAACCGCTCTTGGAAAGGCTATAATCGATTTCGTTGGATGATAATGCCAATTATTAATAAGCTTAAAGGTATCTTATGCCAAGATGAGAATACTTTAAATAATTTTAAGAAATTAGGCTATACAGGTAATTTACAATTAATAGGTAATACTAAATTTGATATGGTTACTGATAATGAGCTAGCAACTAAAATTGATTATTTTAAATCTCTTTTTAATGATAAAAAAGTTATTTGTTTTGCTTCCACGCGCGATGGTGAAGAAGAATTAATAATAGATCAACTTAAATTTGACACAGGTCTTTTATATTTAATAATTCCCCGGCATCCTGAAAGATTTAATATTTTAGAACAAATACTTATAAAAAAATTAATAAAATATCAAAAAAGATCGGATAATATGCAGATCCTTGATTCTACTCAAGTAGTTATTGGTGATAGTTTAGGTGAAATGCTTGCTTATTATGCAATTAGCTATCTTGCTGTAATTGGAGGTAGCTTTAAAGAATTTGGTGGTCAAAATCCTATAGAAGCTATTTATATGCATAAGCCAGTTATTTTTGGTAATTCAATGTTTAACTTTAGTGAAGTTGCCAAGAATTCTTTAGATTTTGGCTGTGCAATTCAAATTAATAAAATTACTGATCTCTTTCCTGTTATCGATAAATTAACTAGCGATTTTGAAGAATATAATAATTTGAAGAATAATTGTAATAAATTTATTGCTACATATCAAGGCGCCTCGCAAAAGATATTTGATATTACAGCCAAGTCGCTTCATAAATAGTTAACTTATTGAATGTTTATATTTTATTGATGTTAATTTCTTAATTGTTAAAGAGCTAATTCAAGTGTAGACTGACGTTAAGAAGATTGAATGACAACCATTTTAGTTTTCTTCATGGCTGTTGTTTATTATGGTGCTAATAGGAAATTCTTGATTGAGAAAATGAAAAAAAAGCCGCCTAGGGGACAAGGCGACTTTCAAGGGGATTTTTTATATTACCAAAAACTAAGGCTTGCACCGCCAGTTGTTGGTACCACGCTTTGTTTTTTAGTAGAGCGATTAACTGCTCCACAAACAGTAGCCAATTTATCATTTTGGTTAATTTCTGTCCAAGCTGCTGATTGTCCAGGAATATCATTAGCTTTAGTATCAGCTGCACAAGCTACATAACCTTTACCATTATAAGTCACAAATGGATGGCTTTCTTTTGGTGACCAGATAACGGGATATTCGCTTCCTTTTTTCCATTCACCAAAATTATATGTTCCTTGAGGTGCCTGGATTTGTTTGCTTGCAGCGTTAGGGTTTACCGCTGTCATTTCAGCTTCAGGAAGCTGAGTACTGTCAACCCATACTCCTGCGACATAGTTGGTATCAATGTATTGAACATTCATCGGATTTCCTATTTTGGTATGGTCATCAGGATCATGAAGATTCGGGTAATTATATTCATCATAAGTTTTAATCGTAAGTTGATTATTATTTTCAAGAGTTATTTCAATCGTATAAGCGGCATATTGATTAATAGATACTGAGGGGAATGAATAATTATAGCCATGGTAATAACCATTTTCGCTCATAATATCATTCATATACATTGAGCCAAGCTTCCATTCTTCACTGCCTACGACTGGAGCCCATAACATAAAAGCAACTTTTTTATATAAATCACTATTATTTTGATCTGGGATATATAACAAAGCAACTTTTTTTGCGCCGGCAGAAAAAATCGAAGAAGTAAGGGAAGTATTAAAATAATCCAAGCCCCCACTATGAACATAACCATGCCCTGCATAGAAGCATTTATATGGTTGATTAGTATGCTTGTCGTATTCACAATCATCTTTCATCGTTATTGCAGCATTACTACCTAAGTCATTATTAAAGTAAAAATTATGATTTGTACTATTGTTTTTATAAATCACCTGAAATTGTATCTCTGCATAACTTGATGTCGCACATAACGCCAAACCTGCAATAATAATTAGTTTTTTAAGAATTGCTTTCATTTTAAGTCCCCTTGTAATGAAATTTATTTGGAGTGAAAGTTTTTGCTTTCCATGACGGAATATTAGCAAAGGAATAGCTATTTATAAAATAGATAAAATTGCAAAATAGCTATGCAAAAATAAAAGCAGAATAACCCAATGTTAACTGGGAGATTCTACGACATAATAGGGAATTGATATTCTATTTAGGCTGCAAATGAGTTAATACTACTGCAATATTCATATAAATTAAGGTGTTTTTCAGTAACACATCAATTTAAGTCTCAATGTTAACAGCAGGAATACTAAATCATGGAAACTTTGGTAATATCTGAAGAAGGCTCTCCTCTGTGGGGTATGTAAAGTAAATCACCTCCTATCCTTAGCCAGTGGTTTAGTTATTTCTAGAGTTGTACCTTATTCAATGACTTTTGTCTATCCTCAATGACCTTCATATAATGTTCTTTATAGTCAAGATAGCAGAGTTTTATACTTAAATTAATACCTTAAATATTAGTAGATGAGATGCAATGTTAAATTATATTATAATAAGTGATATTACTTTTCAATGTTGGACTCTCTTGTTCTGAGGCTACGCATAATAATTAATTCCTTTAATAATTACAAGGAAAGATGCTTAATTTATGCAGATTATGGTGAATATAGACATTACTTGTAAAGTTTTCGTAACTACCTGAAATATTTATGCTTTGTAAGTTTTTGTTGAATTACTTCCTACATATAAACTAGTATATTTATGATTTTTAAAAAAAAGGATTTTCTTAATGTGTATTAAAAAACATAAATAACCGTATCTTTATTGAGATATCTATTATTAAATTATTCTTAATATGTTTCTTGTTTCATATGAAACATTATAATAAGGAATTTGAAATGCAGCGGGTAGTGGTAATAACTGGTGCTAGTAGTGGAATAGGGTTAGAGTGTGTTAAACAGTTTTTAAAATTAGATGATTTACAAGTTCTAGCTATAGCTAGGAATATAAGTTCACTAAATACAATCGAAAATAGTAGTTTATTAATTAAACAATGCGATGTGCAGGATATCAATAAATTAAGGTCTATTGTTGATGAATTAGAAGATAAAAGCTGCAAGATAGACTGTCTAATAAATAATGCTGGTGTAGCATTTAATGGTGATTTTACAGCAATCTCGCATGATAAAAATGAAAATATGATTGATGTTAATGTTAAAGGATTAACCAACGTATTAGAGTTGGTAATACCGCATATGCGTAAGAATTTTCAAGGTAAGGTAATTAATTTAAGTTCCTTAGCAGATAGACACCCAAGGCCAAATACTGCTGTATATGCTGCCACTAAAGCATACGTACGAAGTGTTTCAGAGTCCCTGCGCCAGCAAAATGCTAAATTTAATATTAGAGTATCTAGCATCTCACCTGGCATGGTAGCTACACCATTAGCTGCTAAATTAAGAGGTCCTGATGTAGATGCTATAGATGTTGAGAGTTTTGTAGCAATATTGAAAATTATTTATTTACAGCCACAGAATATTTGCATTAGAGATTTAGTTGTTGCGCCTACGAGTTATGAAGGATAATGATTTTGATTATTGCTTTCTATGATAACATTATGTATTGTAATAAAGTATATTGCATTTTATCTGATTTTTAAAAATGTTGATTGAAAAAAACTCAAAATCTCTATATGAAATGGTTTTTAGTTAATTGCTTGTTATTTGTATTTGAAATTAATTTTATTAACTGTGTATTTTATAAATAGCAGAAGCGTTATAATTAAATCTAAATACTTTATTATTTGTGTATATTAAAAAAAAATTTAAATAAATCTTATATTTTGCAATACAAGCAAAAGTGCGTAAATTAGTCAATACAGGTTAATGTTTAATATAAAGCAATTAATTTGGATTAATGAGAATTTAAAGTAATTAAACTGTAAATTAAAGTTTTAAGATTCAGAGAATCTGTTTAATGTTACTTTGAATGAAGTAAGATATATATAAGATGATGGCAGTGGCTTATAGTAAGCACCTTTTATGATGGTACTAACATGACAGCAAAAATTATTGTAATTACGAACCAAAAAGGCGGTTGTGGTAAAACTACTATGGCTATGAATCTAGCCGGTTTTATTGGTTTAAAATCAAAAGTTTTATTAGTTGATGGCGATCCACAAGGGAGCGCTACGCGCTGGGCGGCCAGTGCACCTGATGAGAAACCTTTTCCTGCTGCGGTAATGGGATTGGCTAATGTAAATGATAAAGTACATCGGGAAATTAAAAAGTATATTTCTGATTATGATTATATTTTTGTTGATTGTCCTCCAGCGATTGATAATAGTTTTACATCTTCAGCATTACTTGTAGCTGATTTAGCCTTAATTCCTATAATTCCTAGCCCAACTGATTTGTGGGCTGCAGTAGGTATTCAGAAACTTATTGCAAATGTAAGTGAAATAAATGAGAAATTGCAAGCTAGGTTAGTTGCTAATATGTGTCAAAATAATGCAAGTATTTCCAAAGAAGCATTGGCATTAATAAGTGAGTTTGACTTTCCAAAAACTGGTACTGACTTGTATCAGCGCACAGCATATCGTCAGGCAGCCGCTTTTGGCGGAACGGTTAAAGACCTTGATAATGCAAAAGCTAAAGAAGAAATTAGTAATCTAGTAAAAGAAATATTAACTATTTTAAAATAGTTTAGTCTTATTATATTAATTTAATCAAATAAGGAGATTATAATGGCAACTAAACCTAAATTAGGGGCTTCTCTACGTAATTCTATCTCGGCAGAGAAAAAAAGTATTGCGAATAAAAATTATCCAATTAACGATGAAGCAAAAGTTGAAATAATATCAGCTGCACCTATTCAACAAACAGCGAGCAAAGCACCACAGAAAGTTATTAAACAAGAAAATAAACCAATTGCCTCGGTTAAACCTGACTTGATAATAACTAAAACTAATCCTAGCATTGAGAAGGATGATATCATTTCAAAACTTGCAGCAATAATCCCTTTAAATAAATTTGAACATTATAATTTGGCTTCATTTAATAACTTGGATGATATCAGGTTGTTCTTTGAAAAAATAGCTGAAGTTAACCGCAATGTTGCAACTCTATACTTGAATAATCTTACGAGCTTTAATGAAAGTATAAATGACTATTGCAAAGATTTAGCTAAAGTTAATAATCCGGCAAGCTTTCTTGAAGTTAATTTAAGCTTCTTTAATAAAATGAAGAATCGCCAGCAAGAGTTGCTTGCAAAAAATATGCAGCTATTTGGATTAGGAAAATAGAGGTTTCTTTCTATTAATATTTGTTCATTGACTACATGTTTATTTAATAAATAATCCTGCCTAAATATTAGACAGGATTATTTCATATACTAGTTTAGTTAATTATTTACCATTGGTGCCGGTATTCCAAAGTGGATTATTATTTTTTATAAATTAATATATTGCTATTTTCTTGAAATATTGCATGTGCAGTTTTACTGATTTTGACAATGCCAGTCGTTTAAATCTCATATAGAATAATAAGCTATTAGCTCATTATAAGATATCCCAAACCATTTCTTTACAATTCAACTATCAGTTAGATTTAACAACTAATAGCCATACTACTACTTCAAATGTTGCTAGCATCAGTACACTTAGTAATTAATTCTTATTGGTTATTTTAAATTCAATCCGCTTGGCATAGTTCCAAACTGAATATATTCAAAAGTGACATGCTATTCAAGCTTAATTAACCTTAAAATTATTTTTTCTCGAGTTTGCGATCATAAGCAAAATTGCTGATTGCCCTCAAGTTTTATGTAGAGGTAATATAACTAGGTAAACAGTTTTTCTTTGGAGAATCTCTATGAATAAGCCACTTCTAATATGTATAATGGGATTAGTTTCATTTGGCACATTTGCTCTAACAAATAATAGTAGTATGGTTAGTAAAGCGCAGCGAAGTTTGCTAATGAATAAAGTAGGTGCGGGACAAAGCAATGAAGGTGAAATAATTGGAAACTTTAAAAATCAACAAGTAAACTCTATTTCATATGTAAATGTAGGAAATCCTAAACCTAGAATATTCGTAGTTACCAATAATGGAGAAATATTAGCAAATGATAATGGTGGCGGATCTTGGTATAATTATTTTTATCGGGATAAATTGTTTAATGGGGCAATTCCAACCAGTGTAGTTGCTGTTAGTTCAACGAACAATATAAAATACCCTCTAGTTTATGTGGGAACAGATAGTGGTGATGTTTGGTCGTATGCTTCAGCACAAGAAGGATGGACTAAAATTTATTCATTGGGTGAGGGTAAAATAATCCAAATGCTAAGTTATGGAGAAGATATTTACGCAGCTACTAAAGGTGGTTATATCTGGAAATACGAAAATAAAAGTAAAAGTTGGGCCAAATTAAATAGCCAAAGTTTAGATGATAGCGAACTTTTAAGTATTTCTTTAGATAGTAAGGGTAACGTCTATGCTGGCACTTCAAACGGATCAGTATGGGTATTGTACGTTGGTAGTTCAAGTTTTACGAAAGTCATTGGCCTTGGGTATGAACATGCAGTAAATGCGTTAGTCGTAAACTCTTCAGGTTATATTTATGCTGGAACTAAGCACGGGTATGTATGGAAAATATCGCCAGAAGGCAGGTTAGAAATGGTTGGTGGTAAATCAACTGATAATAGCAGTATCAATTCAATTATTTTGGACCAGTTTAATGATGTATATGTAGGAACAGAAAATGGTAATATTATTAGCTACCAGATTAGCACAAGAGCATGGAATACTTTAAGTAACGTTGATGGTACAAAAGTTACTACTCTGATGAAATATAGCCTTCAGTCAGGATCAATCAAGTTTGACATGGTATATGCTGGAACTCAACACGGAAATTTATGGAACTATACGGCCACTAATCCTTTGGCAAATAGTAACAATCAAATAGTTAAACTAACAAGTTCAAATAATGTTAGACACCCTATATCCAAGAGTGCTGTTTTACCTTGGTAAATAAGATAGGTTCATAACAAGCCCTTATACCGATAGCGGTTTAACATGGTTTGGTTGCCAAGAGTGCCGCCACAATGGAGATAAAGTATTGGAGCACTAATTTTAGAAATATTATTAAGTAAGATATGCCAGCCAACCGGGTCGTATACTAGATCAAATTCGATTTGGCTTGCGGCATTTATCGATGAAATTGTTTGATATAATTCTTGATAAGGAGTTGCAAACCTGAATTTGCTATTTTCTAATATATGTGGTAGTAGAGTTGTACTATTATCAGTTTGCAAGTCAAGAAATTGTTTCAATAAGTATTCAGGGCTACCGACACAATTAGTAGTATATACTTTAAATTGTGGCGGTAAATTTTTCTGCAGAAAATAAGCAGTGGTTCCGGTACCTGAAGCCACAAAAATCACTAATTCTTTAATATTTTTCTCTATTGCCCATGCTTCTATTTCATGCGCCAATATTTTTATTCCATATTCAGCTTCTTGCTGTGCTCCACCTTGCGTAATTAGTAATTGGTTGGCTTGTACTAATGGTTTTGAGTTTAAGCCTTCTATGTCATTTGTAATGAAAGAAGCTAATAAGTTTTTACTAAAAAGCGTAAAATCATCTTCAACTTCTATAAGTTTCATGCCATTGGCTAAACTAGCTTCAAGATTGCCAGTAACCGAGTTTTTGGCAATGTAGGATAACTTTGGAGTATAGTAAATAAACTGCCAAGTATTGAGTTTTGCTAAAGAGGATAATGCGTACATTAAGTTTGATTGGTTGCCGCCATAACTAATTAAGGTATTAACTACATTGAACTCTTGATGGGTTCCAGCCAAAAAGTAGGCAAGCTTTCGTGCTTTATTGCCACTAAATCTAGGGTCTAGTAAATCATCCCGCTTAACGTAGAATGTTCTATTTTCAAAGTTAAAGGATGTAATTGGTGAATTAGTAAAAGCGTGTAACATCAGTTAATTATCTATAGTCAATTTTATAACGAGAATAAATAAAGTTATAACCAAGCGTATGCAGGGTTAGTATACTATAATGTGGATGGTTAGTTGCTAAAAACGAACAATTATTTTGTCCCAAACTTGCGACATTACCGCCTATATAAACTCCAGAAGTATTTAACCATGCTTCATTTAACATTTCTAATTTTTGCAATTCATGATGGTAAAATGGCGATTCATTAAGAATTGTTTTAATTCCGGTTTGGTATAGTTTATTGATTAATAATTTAATGTCCAGCTGATTATCACTATAAATAATTTGTTTTAGTAATGTATTTAGATTATCAAGGTTAGTATTATTTGCTAAATCATCAATATGTTTAATCGTAAAATTTTTAATATCCTGTTGCGGCTTTCCTAAACAGTAAATTAAAACCGGCAATTCATTATCTTGACATAGTATCTCTTTACTAAAGTTAATTTTGTTAAGGTCACGAGTTATAACGATATGTAGTAAATGCTCTGGTTTTTTTAGGCTTTTTCTTACTTGTTTTAATTCCGGTATATTTATGTCCACATAATAATTATTATCTTCATATAAAAGGCTATTGCTACCTACAATAACAGCATCACTTATGGTTCTACCTAATGTTAAATTCCACCAATCCGCATATTGTTCTTCTTTGCTGGCTTTTAAATTATTCTTAGCAATAGCAAATCCACTTCTTAAATCAGGATAACACAACCTTCCATCTACAGAAGTTGCAAAACAGCTAAATATAAAAGGTTGTTTATTTAGATTAGGTAGCTTAAGAGGCATTCCTAAAACCTGGTTTAGATAATCAGATTTTATATCTTTGAAAGCCAAGCTTGACAGTTCAGGATGTTTAACTAATAGTTTAAACTTAACCAAGGTAGTTTTTCCTATTTAAAATGTATGCAACCAAACAGCATAGAGTACTTGCTAGATATACATAATTTATCTGGCTAAAAAAGTGGTCTCCTGGCGTTTGGGAATGGATAAACCCGATAGAAGTAAAAAAGCTTAAAAGTAAGCAACAAACTGTTGCGGTTAACCATTTATGCTTCATTATATAATAAAGCATTGTGGTAAATAAAAGGCTAAATAAAATCGAACCTTTCGCCAAAGTGAAAAGTCCTTGAACGCCTGGAGTGTGAATAAAATCAGGAATATGGTTTTGTAAGGCGAGTAACTCTAACTTATTATAAATTAGCTCGCTTAAAATTGGGATAATACCTATAATCAATAGTGTATATTCTCGAGACTCAAGTGCATTAAAGCTAACCGCAGTAGTAGTTATGCCGATTATTATTAATATTGGCAGGGTAACCCAGTCTGGGATCAAATTAATTAATAATACTGCTACGCCACTTAAGCCAAGAATTAGGTAAATAACCCCATTATACAAAGAATACCTATGATCTGCTCCTTGCTGTTTCCATGAGTAATGGCCAAAGAATAATGCCATAGCAAATGGATTACCAATAAAACTTGAAGCACCACTGATAATACCACTAATTAGTATTGATTGTTTAGGATTAAAGGTATCATCACTTAATTTTGATTCTTCGAGTATTTGAACTGCACTGATTGCATCAATTATTGCAAATGCCAGAATTAGTGGTAAGTAATTCAAAGTAGTGTCTATAACCGGTTTGGATAAATTTAGCATTACCCAATGGGGCATGCTCAATCCTACAAGATGACTTGATGTATTAAAACTCCAGCTAAATTCATGAGTAATTAAAGCGATTATTGTACCAATAATAACACCAACCATAATCGTCGGTACCTTAATCTTAATATTTGCAATATTAATGGCTAATATTATAAAAAATGGAAGTAGCCCGGATAATGGGTGATCAAATAAAGTAGATAAATTATTAATTGCCAGCCAGGTAAAAGCAGCTCCTGCTAAGCCGCTAAATAATGCTGGATTGGGGATAAACTTCTTGAGACGAATTAATAGTATGCCAGAAATAATAAAGAAAATAGCATTGAGTAAGTTAGCGAGTAAGCCAACTTCGTAAGCTAGAATTGGATTATGGGTATTGGTTGCAATTGGTAACATTATTGCAAAAAGCCAAACAAAGACACAGCTTGATTGTAGGCCGCTTGGCATTGCTGTTACCATTTTACCCGTTACCTTGCTTAATTGCTTTGCCTGAAAGTAGTAAGCATAATTTAGAATGAATAAGCTCAAACAAACTCCAGGAACAATTTGTTTATGGACTATTTGCGGAGAAAGATGGATACTCCCAATTAAGACAGCAATACTAATGGTTATTTTTGCAAAGCTATCAAAAAATACTCCAACAGTAGCATTCAAATTAGCATTTTGATTCATTTAGGCTTACCGATAATAAATTTATTAGAATGATTAAGATATTCCTGACTAATTTAGTCAACTTATATCCATAATTATAGCGTTTGGCAAAATTTAAAGTCTAAATATTGATGGGAATTAGCCTGTCTAAATAACAGATGCTAGGGGGTTGGCAAGTATTGGAACAAAAAGGTACCCTAAGCTGCTATAACGTAGCTCGATTATCTGTCCTAAGTGGAACAAATTTATCATCCTTATGATATACTCTGTCTAGATCAATCACAATAGGATACGCTTTATTGTTAATGTTTATAGCCGTATTTGATATGGCGATAAACGCATATACAGCGAAAAAAATCCGCCATACTGACGGATTAATTGAATTTTCTAATGAATCATAAACTTAAGAAGCCCAGCAATAGCCACTATTGTGGCTAACCCTGTGCCCATTACCCATTTAATAAGCCTAATTTTAAGCTCTTTTAAAGCAATTTGCAAGCCTTGGTCCGTTACAAGTTCTTTCTTTTCCAGATTTAAATTTGCCTGCTCTAAAACATTTGATAGCAATTCTTCTGTTTCTTTAGCAATAGTTTCAGCTTGTTCATCTGTAAAATTTGCTTTTTTTAACCGTTGCATATAGTCAACGGCGCTAAAATGCTTTGCTATTAATGATGCCATATTATTAACTCCTCAGTAAGTAATTTTAGCACAATCTTAGACTATAAACCTATTTAGTAACCTTAACGGAAAACCAAAAATAATTAATAAATGAAGCATTTGCGTTACCTCGACAAAGTGAGTTATTGTACAAGTTACGCATTTCAATGAATTTATTACAGCTTATCAGATTTTTGAAAAAGATAATTGCGGGGAGAATTGTATAAAATTAAACTATAGAGATGAGAATATGAGCTTTATATTATAATCAGGTCAATAAGTTGCGCAAGAATTTTATACTTAATTTTGAGGTTGTTTTTATCAATGAAGCATAAATTTTAATAAGCCTGCAATAGCCAAGATAGTTCCGATTCCGGTTCCTAAAACCCATTTTACCAGGTCACTTTTTACTTGGACTATTTCTTTTTGCAGATTGCTATTGACAATAGCTATTTCTTTTTGCAGTCTAAGCTCGGTTTCTCTTAAATCACCTTTCGTCGCAAGCTCTTTGTTTTCGAGATGATTTAATTTATTACTATGCTCGTGTATAATCTGAGATTGCTGCTCAATTAATTCAATCACAATTTCCGCTTGTTCTTCAGTAAAATTAGCCTCACGTAATTTCTTAATTGATTCAACTGCACTAAAATAAGCCACTGCTATTGTTCCCATAACCATTTCTTTCAATAGAATTTTAACATAACCATTTGTATAAATTTGCATTATTTTCTTTAATAAGTCAAGGGAAGTGCAATTAAATTAAAACTAATTTTACTAAAATAATAGTAGTGTTGTTATAAATACGAATTAAGATTAATTTTTCAATAATGTGTAGCCTTAGTCTTGCTTATTTTATTTAAAAAGAGGTCTTAATAGAGTTAATTTGAATTATTATTACCACTTAATTAACAATTAAATACAATAAAATTTTTGACTAGCTTATTAGGTGAGGTTTATTAAAGATGTATTTATCAATTTTGTAGTATTAGTTATATGTAGTATTAGTTATATTGTAGTATTAGTTATATTGTAGTATTAGTTATATTGTAGTATTAGTTATATTGTAGTATTAGTTATATTGTAGTATTTGACTTTTATCAATGAAGCATAAATTTTAATAAGCCTGCAATAGCCAAGATAGTTCCGATTCCGATTCCTAAAACCCATTTTACCAAATCACTTTTTACTTGGACTATTTCTTTTTGCAAACGTAATTCGGTTTCCCTAAGATCGGCTTTAGTAGCCAGTTCTTTGTTCTCTAACTGCTCTAATTTATTGCCATGCTCGTGGATTATTTGAGCCTGCTGCTCAATTAATTCAATCACAATTTCCGCTTGTTCTTCAGTAAAATTAGCCTCACGTAATTTCTTAATCGATTCAACTGCACTAAAATAAGCCACTGCTATTGTTCCCATAACCAGTTCTTTTAATTAGAATTTTAACATAACTATTTATTATAATACCACATTTTCTCTATTTGCCTACGGGAATATAAATTGGATTTAATCTAATGTCGTGATGATCATATTAGGATTAATATAAATACGATTCGAAAATGGTGCGCGATTTAAACCTTTTTATGGCTTTAAACTAGGCTAACCAATTAATTGGTTCAATATGCTTATTGTCTAAGTATTGATTAGCTAATTTAAAATGATTACAGCCGAAAAAACCGCGATTAGCAGATAGGGGAGATGGATGAACCGCTTCAAGAATTAAATGTCTACTTTGATCAATTAACCCTTTTTTTTCTCGGGCATAATTACCCCATAACATAAAAACGCAATGTGGGCTTTGATCACTGATATGCTGGATGATTAAATCGGTTATTTTGTGCCAGCCAATATAAGCCAATGAGTTAGCCTTATCCTTGATAACAGTTAAGGATGCATTTAATAATAACACCCCTTGATTTGCCCACGATTGAAGCAGGCTACTCTCAAATTTTGTTAACAGCGGATTATATTCTAAAGCCAGCTCTTTAAAAATATTCTTGAGTGAGGGCGGATGCTTTACACCTGGGTTTACTGCAAAAGCTAAACCCATTGATTGATTTTCGCCATGATACGGATCTTGGCCTAGTATCACTATCTTGGTTTTATCAGGAGTAAGGGGGTATAGGGCTCTAAAAATGCTTTCTCTGGGAGGGAATATGATCTCTTTATGGCTAATCTCAGTTAGCTTTTCATCAATGGCAATTAATTGGTTTATACAGCTTCCATTGAAGAACTCTTGCCATTTAGGGTGTAGTTGCTGCCAACTTGGTTCAAGATATTTCAACATAGGCCGATTCCTTTAATTCGTATATACTTTCACATCGGTTACTTTAGGCACTGACTCAGGCGTATCATGGACAACTTTACCATTTTCTAATTGGATAGCCAATTGGTTCATTACTTCTTGTGCCAGATCATTTCCAACTTGCTGTACTAATTTTGGAATATTGTGGCTCATTTTTTGCCCTGGGTTGCTGGTTAATTTAACATCCCCTGCGTGGCCAGCAGCGGTAAAAGACGCTATCATTTTATGATCTTTGACACTTACTAACTTATAGTCTACTGCAAGATCAATAGAATAAATCGCTGAATATTTATTAGTATCTATAATTGGATTAACATCTTCACTGGCATCAATAGCAGAGACTGTACCTATTAATAAATAGTCAGCTGAGGGTTGTTTAGGTTTGATAGCTGTTATTTGGTTAACTGCTGCTGAAGATTCAACTTTTGGCATTGATTCAGCGATGGTTTCGGAAGCTGCTTTAGGCGCTAATGTTGTAACTTGTGGTTGAGATTCCAGTTGGTTTAAATAGTTTAAAGCAGTATTACTGTCAACGTCTATTACCTGGAAATACTTACTTTGGATTATTTTTCCCCTAACCTGAGCAGAGAAATTAGTCATTTGCTGTTGAACTAGCTTGGTTGTAGCAACATCATCTGAAGTTCCACTTTGGTTTGCTGAACGGATAAAAGCCGGCGTAGCAGCCATGGAAGACGGCATAATTATATTTGGTATCCCTAAAGTAGCACTAAAGCTATTTAGAGAAATCATACTAAGAATTAAAAGTCGTTTCATGTCTTACGCCGAAAAAATTTAAAGTTATTTAACCATATCTTTGCGGATTTGTTTCTCATTACTCCAAACTTGAGTACCTTGTTCCACATCAATTAGTTTCATATTGAAAATATAAAAGACATCTTTAACTTGTCCATTATCTTTGCTAATGCTGCTTACATAGCCATCTAATCGGCACTGGGCGCCTTTCATTTTGCCAATTTTGGCATTACTGTTTTGGTCATATAAGCCTGATTGGTTTTGTCGATCTAACTCATCAACCTGGTTTTGCATTTCTTGGGTAGATAAAACATATTGGCTTTTTACCTGGGCTGAATTTGATAAGTTATTAACGATGCTTTGAGTAATGTTTTCAGTATCAATGTACTGATCTGTCTTATTACGAACTTTAGATACGGTATAAGTCTTACATTGATTGATTTTGCCTGATGCAATCAATGCATTGGACATTTGCTGGGCTACCATATTTAAGTCAGTAGAACCAAAATCAGTATTTACTGTTTCTACCGCATTGGTATCTCCGTAGCTCACTTTTCCACTACCTACAACCGGTGCATTAACCGCACAGCCAATAACCAATGAACTAGCTGTCAGAGCCATTATATACTGTTTTATTTTCATAACAATTCCTTATTTCTTAGATTAACTATTTTGGCTTAATTGATGTAGAGTGTCTATTAAAAATGCAACATTATCTGGTTTGGCTGTTGGTAATATCCCATGCCCTAGATTAAAAATATGCCCTTTTATACTGCCATTATTTGCCCGCTTATAATCATCTAAGATCCGGGATACTTCCTTAGCGATAGTTGAATGATCTGCAACTGATAGTATTACTGGATCAAGGTTTCCTTGCAGGACTTTATTCGTTTGGCTGCGCGCTTTAGCTAGGTTAATCGTCCAATCTATTCCCAATGCGCTACATTCAAGATTGCCTAAATGTTCTAACCAGGATCCACCGCCTTTAGTAAAGATGATGCTAGGGATATCATGGTTTGGTAAGACCAGTTTAATCCGTTGTAAAACCTTAGCTAAATACTGGTATGAAAATTCAAGAAATTTATCTTCACTAAGAACGCCGCCCCAACTATCAAATAACATGATAGTATCGACCCCGGCCTTGATTTGGGCAATCAAATAATCAGCAACGGAAGTTGCCACTTTATCAAGTAGTTGATGAAGGGCGTGTGGATTTGAGTAAACCCATAATTTAATTTTTTCGTAATTCTTGCTACTGCCACCTTCAAGCATATAACAAGCTAAAGTCCATGGAGAACCGCTAAAACCGATTAATGGAATGTGTTTGGGTAACTCTTCTTTTAGGTTTTTAATAATTTCTATTACATAACCCAAATCAATTTCCGGTTCTAAAGGCTTTAGCATATCTATATCGATTGTATTAGTAATCGGGTTTGTGAATTTTGGCCCTTCACCTTCACTAAAATATAAATGCATGCCCATAGCTTCAGGTACAACCAAAATATCGCTAAACATTATTGAAGCATCAAGGTTGAATCTGCGGATTGGTTGTAGTGTAACTTCTGTTGCCAATTCGGGATTTTTACATAATTTTAAAAAACTTCCGGCTTTCTCCCTAGTTTTGCGATATTCCGGTAAATAACGGCCTGCCTGGCGCATTAGCCAGATCGGGGTGTAGTTATTATTTTGTCCATTAATCGTCTGAAGAAAAATACTGTCCATAGCTTAAGATCCAATAAACTGTTCTAAATAGGTCAATGCGTTTCGATAAACTTCTTGCTTAAATTTAACTACCAATTCGACAGGTTCCCAGTAATTTATCCAGCGCCAAGCATCAAACTCGGGTTCGTGATGACTACGAACATTAATATGGTAATCCTGGCCAACAAATTTTAGTAAATACCAAATTTGTTTCTGACCACGATAGTTAGAAGTTTGTTTTGTCCAACTTCCCGGGACATCATAATAAAGCCAATCGTCAGTTTTAGCTATGATTTCAACATGTTTGGGTAGGAGACCAAGTTCTTCATTTAATTCACGGAACATACATTCTTCTAGGGACTCTCCTTCAGACATGCCCCCTTGTGGAAACTGCCATGAATACTCACCTTTACGCCGGCCCCAAAATACCAAATTGTCTTTATTCAACAGAATAATACCAACGTTCGGGCGATATCCATCTTGATCGATCATTTTTGCCCTCAATATCATTTAAAATGTACAAATTTATCTCGCTATTTTAGCATAAGATGACTGTTATTACTCATTATTTACCTCTTGATTAGATAATAGTGTAAAATTATGTGATTTATAGTTTAAAGTTTTTGATAATTAAGGTTTGTTATGTTAAGCCAAGTAAAGAGTAATAGTTTATTAGTTGAGTTCCTAACAGAAGAATTACCGCCGATTAATCTTGAAGCGAATATTGGTGGTGCATTTAGCCAGGCACTGGCTAAAGAGCTAAATGGCTTTATTAGCCAAGCAAGTAAAATCCATCCTTTCGTTGCACCTCGTAGATTTGGCTGTCTCATTGAAAATATTGATTCAGAACAACAAAATATTACGCAGTTAAAACGTGGCCCGCATGCTGCTACTGCATTAAAAGATGGTAACCCGACACAAGCATTGCTTGGGTTTGCAAAATCATGCGCTACAGACTGGCAGAACCTTGAGATTCGCGAAGATGGGTATTTTTATTTCGAAGTTACTATCAAAGGTAAGGCACTGGGCGAAGTGATTAATGATGCGGTAAATAATGCTTTAAAGAAAATTCCAATTGCCAAGGCAATGCGCTGGGCTGATACCGACTATCAATTCATTCGACCAGTTCACAACGTTATGGCACTTCTTAATGAGCAGGTTTTACCAGTAACGTGCTTTGGTTTAACTTCAAATAAGAAAACTAAAGGACACCGTTTTATGTCTAATGGTGATCTAGCAATCGACTCTGCAACGAACTATTTAACTGACATGTATGAGTCAGGTAAGGTTATCGCTAGTTTTGCTGCGCGTAAGGAATTAATTAAGTATAACCTTGAGAAAAAAGCTACAGAACTTGGCTTGATAATTAGCCATATTGATGGATTAATAGAGGAAGTTACCGCCTTGGTTGAATGGCCGGAAATACTGGTAGGTAGCTTTGATGAGAAATTTTTAAAAGTTCCGCAAGAGTGCTTGATCTTATCAATGGCTAAAAACCAAAAATATTTTGCCTTGGTTGATAGCAAAGGTAAATTGAGTAATAAATTTCTATTTGTAGCAAATTTACAATCACCATCTCCAGAAGTTATTATTGCCGGAAATCAGAAAGTTTTATCAGCCCGTCTAGCCGACGCTGAATTTTTCTTTGAGTTTGATAAACGGACTAAACTGGCTGATTTTGTTACACGAACCGAAAATGTTGTTTATCATAATAAACTAGGCAGCCAATTTGAACGAATTAGTCGTTTGCAAAAAATTGCAGTTAATGTTGCACCAATGTTGGGAGTCGATATTGAATTGGCTAAGAAAACCGCATATTTATTAAAAGCTGACTTGGTAACTGAAATGGTAGGCGAATTTCCAGAGCTACAAGGCATTATGGGGAAATATTATGCGTTAAATAGCGGTGAGGGTATAGAAGTAGCAAATGCGATTGAGAAACATTATTATCCACGTTTTAGTGGTGATGAATTACCTGATAGCAATCTTGCAATTGTTATGGCATTAGCAGACAAGCTTGAAAGCTTAGTAGGTATCTGGGGAATTGGTCTGATACCTAGCGGCGATAAGGATCCGTATGCTCTACGCCGCGCAGCTTTGGGCGTAATCCGGATTTTGCTTAATAATGATCTCGATCTTAAAGCATTGCTTGAGGCCAGCTCAGACGCATTTGAGGGGAAAAACCTAGCTGATAATACTTTAATTGAGTTATACCAGTTTATTATTTCACGCTTGGCTAATTACTTGACCAGTGTTGAAGGGTATCCTACAAAAGTTGTAAATGCTGTATTAAACTCGACCGATCTTGACTATTCTTCTACTTTTAGCAAGAAAATTCACTATATTCCAGGGTTATTATCAATTTTGGTAACTTTTGCCGAAGATAGCAATAACCTACAGCTTTTTGAAGCTAACAAACGAATTGAAAATATACTGAGAAAAAACCAAGACCAATTGACTTCGGTATCGATTAAGCCAGAGTTATTTAAAGAACCTTCTGAATTGGCACTTTATCAACTATTTGCCAATAATTATGCTAATGGTGAGACGTTCATTAAATTAAAAGAACAATCTGACTGGCATGCGTATTTTAAGGCATTAAGCGGTTTTGACCAAGCATTAAATGCTTTTTTTACAGATGTTATGGTTATGGCTGACGATTTGGCTTTACGCCAAAACCGTTTAAGTTTACTTGCCGAACTTTATAGATATTTTAATCTAGTGTGCAAATTATCTGAGTTGGCTTAACTTTTTATAGTAGAAATTATGAAATTAATATTGTTAGACCGTGATGGTGTGATTAACCAGGATAGCGATAAATTTGTCAAAAGTGTTGATGAATTTGAAATTCTGCCTGGAAGTATAGAAGGAATTGCAAACCTTAGCCAAGCCGGATTTAAGGTGGTAGTTTGCACTAACCAATCAGGGATTGGCCGGGGCTTATTTACCATGGAAGATTTAAATGAAATGCATGGTAAATTGCACCAGCTGGTTGATCAAGCCGGAGGAACTATCGATGCAATAATATTTTGCCCTCATACGCCAGAGGATAATTGCAATTGCCGTAAGCCAAAACCCGGCATGATTTTGGATATATGTGAACGATTTAACGTTGACGATATTTCTGAAGTTATGATGATTGGCGATAGTATTCGCGATTTGCAGGCAATAGCAAATGCAGGAGGGATTCCGGTATTGGTTAAAACCGGAAACGGAAAAAAGACCTTGGCAAAAGAAACATTACCCAAGGGTACATTGGTTTTTGATAATTTGTTAGCAGCTAGCGAGCATATTATTGAACAGCAGCAGAAAGAGGATTACTTTGAAGAATAAGCTTAGTATAATCGTAATAATTCGTTCATTGCTTTTTTGGTTTTTAGCTGTTTTGTCTTTGCCAGTATATAATATCATGCTATTGTTTATTTGGCCATTAAAGGCGCGGATACGGCACCGCCTGGTTATGAGCGTTACACACTATTACCTATTTCTATTAACTTATGTCGGTGGCATAAAATATAATATTCAAGGCTCAGAAAATCTGCCAGAATCACCGGCAATAATTGCTGGTAACCATCAATCAGCTTGGGAAACAGTTGCTTTTAATTCTATCTTTCCATCAGTAGTATGGATTATGAAAAAGGAATTATTGGCAATCCCGCTTTTTGGTTGGGGGCTTAGAGCTGTTTCACCAATTGCAATTGATCGCAAGCAAGGTGAAGATGCTCTTCTGCAAGTAATTAAACAAGGGAAGGATCGGTTTGCCAAGGGGTTTTGGATTTGTGCGTTCCCTGAAGGAACCCGGGTTCTTCCCAAAAAGCGCAAACCGTTTAAATATGGAACTGCCAAACTAGCAATCAGCCTTAATGTTCCAATTGTACCAGTAGCACATAATGCTGGTTATTGTTTACCAAAGAATAGTTTTTGGTTATATCCAGGGATAGTCAACATTAAAATTGGTAAGCCGATTTATGCTGAGAGTAATGATCCAGTTAGTTTTACCAAGAAAGTTGAAGCGTGGATAATCGGTGAACTAGATAAGATGGGTGCCTGATAAACATGCCTAGATTTTATGTTGATTATCAATTAGTAAATAATAAAGAGTATCTATTACCTGAAACTGTAGTTAGGCATATTAATGTACTACGCTTGCGTTTAACTAGTGAGATTGTTTTATTTAATGGTGATGGCAATAATTATTTTGCGCAAATAACTGAACTTGGCAAACGTGAAGCCAGGGCAAGGGTAGGTAAAATTGAACCTGCAAATAACACTAGTAAGGTTTCAATTACCTTGGCAATGAGTATTATAGCTAATGATAAATTTGATATGGTTTTACAAAAAGCTGTTGAACTTGGGATTAATAAGATAATACCGGTATTTAGCCATAATACGCAACGAATTAAGCTAGAGCGTTTGGCTAACCGAATGGAACACTGGCATAAAATCATAATTTCAGCCAGCGAGCAATGTGGCCGGGCAGATCTCGCAAAATTAGTCGAACCAATCGATTTATGCCATCTTCTCCCTGTTTTAACTGAAGAAGGAAAATTTATCTTATCTCCCCATCATCAAGGCTCAAGTATTTCAAATAAAAGTATACAAAGTGCAGTTATTATGGTTGGACCAGAAGGTGGATTCACCAATAGCGAAGTCGAAGAAGCTTGTAAATTCGGCTTTACCCCGCTTTTACTTGGTAATAGAATATTAAGGGCTGAGACTGCAGCTTTAGCTGGAATATGCCATTTACATAGTATTTATGGCGAATTTGATACACTCTAAATTGGGGGTGTAAGAAAACTATAATATGATTAAAGACTGAATGGGGGATTTATTCCAGAGGTCAAAAGTAATTTAGTATATAATAGACAATAAAGTATCAGCCAGCTTAAAAGGAAAATAAAATGAATAAATTACTACTAAACTTTGCTTTAATTGGTATAGCTATAGTTGGTTTATCTGCTTGTGGAAGCGGTTCAACAACGCAAAATAATATGCCAATTGGAGGCAGCCCATTTACCGGGACCTTTAGTTTTGGGATAGGTAATGCATCAGGGATTAATACATGTACTAACAATGGGGCAGAAAGTCTTACTTTTGTGGTCCAAAGCGGGGGCAGTACAAGTTTCTATGATAATTCCCTGACAGCTAATTCGCTAATTATTACCGGTAGTTTTGCCAATAACGGACAGGCGGTTAGCCAGAATAATCCTTGCTTTACTGGAACGGTTTCTTATTCTCCTTGTGGAGCTGCAAATCAAGGGAATATTACTTTTTATGGCTGTAGCGTTAGCCTTGTTGGCAGCAGCTATATTTTCAATGCTTCTTATTCAATTACTCCAGCTAATTCAAGTGCTATTGTTATATCGGGAACTATCAATGCAGTCAAATAAACAAAGTGTTTCTAATCGTAAAACGATTCAATGGTTAAAAGATGCTTGGCATTTAGCCAAGCCATATTGGACAAGTGAAGAAAAGTGGTATGGACTAGGCTTAATCACGATTGTGGTATTTTTTAATCTGCTATTTGTCTATATGACGGTTGTTTCCAATAATTGGTATAATGGCTTTTATGACGCAATTCAACGCTATGATTTAAAAGCATTTAATCAATTTATTATCAAATTCTTGTATATAGCTTTTTTCTATATTGGTTTTCAAATTCTTGCCTCATATTTTCGTAAATTTTTGGAAATTAGATGGCGTAAATGGATGACTAATTATTATATGGAGAATTGGTTAAATAAGCAAGCTTATTACAAAACCAGGTTTTTGCCAACTTATAGTGACAATCCTGATCAACGGATTAGCGAAGATATCAATTCATTTATAGTTTTATTTTTGGATTTAACACTAGGCTTATTAACGTCAGTTGTCTCTCTTGCATCGTTTGTAGTTATTTTGTGGCATATTGGAGGTGTTTTTGCTTTTAAATTATCAGGCCACGAGATTATAATTAAAGGTTATATGGTTTGGGCGGCGCTAGTTTATGCCGCAGTTGGTACTTGGATTACATTTAAAATCGGTAAACCGTTGATTAAGCTTGATTTCCAGCAACAAACTGTTGAAGCAGATTTCCGTTTTAGCTTAATGCGGATCCGTGAATATGGTGAGAATATTGCTTTTTATCATGGCGAAAATCAAGAAAAGCACAACTTATTACAGCGGTTTAATGCGGTAGTCAATAATTTTGTGGCGATTATCTACCGGAATATGAAGATTGGTATTTTCAATATTGGTTATAACCAACTGGCTGTGATTTTTCCTCTAGTTGTGACAGCGCCACGCTATTTTGCCAAATTAATCAAGCTTGGTGATGTAATGCAAATATCCTCCGCTTTTGCGCGTGTTCAGGATGCTTTTTCTTATTTCCTTAATTCATATACTTCACTTGCCAGCTGGCGGGCGGTAATGGACCGGCTTTATGGCTTTCAGGATGTCATTTCACAAGCTGTAGAATTAGAAGGAATCCAAAAAGGCGATTGTAAAGAGGCTAATATTGCGGTTACTAATTTAAATTTAAGTTTACCCGATGGCAAACCACTGGTTAAGGAAATTAATTTTAATTTATCTTCCGGTGACCGTATTTTGATTAAAGGCCGCTCAGGGTGCGGTAAAACCACTTTGCTTAGATGTCTAGCCGGGCTGTGGCCATATGCTGAGGGCAAAATAGCACTACACTCTGGCAAAAAAGAATTATTTATCGCCCAGCGGCCATACATTCCATATGGTTCTTTGCGCCAAGCAATTTGCTATCCATTGACAGAAAACCTACCAAATGATGATAAATTAATGGAAGTATTACAGCAATGTGGAATTGGCTATTTAGCAAATAGTTTGGATGAACTTGCAGATTGGGGTAAAATCCTCTCCTTAGGAGAACAACAACGAGTTGCATTTGGCCGTATTTTGACGAATAAGCCTGATATAGTTTATTTAGATGAGGCAACGTCAGCATTAGATGAGGAAATGGAGCAGCACTTATACCAATTACTGGTAAATCAATTACCAAATAGTAGCATAATAAGTGTTGGCCACAGAAGTACTTTACAGCAATGGCATACTCAAGAAATTAACTTTAATGACCTACAGAGTGTTTAATGGAACAATTTAATCAACTAGTAACACAAGAATTACAAAATTTAGACCATATAATTCGTACCGATCTAGACTCAAGAGTGCCTTTGATCAATACTATAGGCGAATACATTATTGCTGGCGGCGGTAAGCGGGTTCGCCCACTACTTGCTATTTTGTGTGGCAAATTGCTCGGTAATGAGAGCCCATTACTTTATAAAATGGCCGCGATGATTGAATATATTCATACTGCGACCTTACTTCATGACGACGTAGTTGATGAGTCAGGACTACGCCGTGGACGAGCAACAGCAAACGCAATTTTCGGTAATGCAGCAAGTGTATTAGTTGGAGATTTTATATATACTCGCGCATTTCAGATGATGGTTGCCAGTGATTCGATGAAGGTTCTCAAAATAATGGCCGATAGCACCAATATAATTTCTGAGGGTGAAGTAATGCAATTACTTAATATTGGCCGGAGTGACCTCACGGAGAAAGAATATTTCCAGGTAATCGAAAGTAAAACCGCCAAATTGTTTGAAGCCAGCGGTAGGGTTGCGGCAATAATTAGTGGTGCATCAAAGGAGGATGAAGATCATCTTGCTAAATATTCCATTTACCTTGGGACCGCTTTTCAGATAGTTGATGATATCTTAGATTACAACAGCTCTGCTGAGATGATGGGCAAAAATGTGGGAGATGATTTGCTTGAGGGTAAAGTTACCTTACCTTTAATTTATCTTTTAGCTAATGCCGATAAGCCCATTAGGGAGTTAATAGTTAGTGCAATTGAACAACCAAAAGAAGCTGACATTGCAGCAATTATTAAAATTGTTACAACTAGCGAAGCATTAACTTATTGCAATCAATTAGCTTATGAATACGTAGCCAAGGCTAAGCTGGAATTGACGTCATTTGCTGATAATCAGTACAAAGCAGCACTCATAAAACTTGTAGAGTTGAGTGTTGAGAGGCTTAAATAATCCCTAACTCCAAATTGGCTAAAGATTGCTAGGCTCACGGAAAAAATTGCTGATAAGCTCACTAAAATGCGCTTGATCAATGGGACCAATCACCTGACAGTGGTGATTGGTTTTTTTATTGGCAAATACTTGATGCTGGCTAATACAGGCACCAGTTTTAGGTTCAAGTGCTCCAAAAACCAAACGCCTAATTCTGCTATGAATTATTGCCCCGCTACACATTAAACATGGCTCAAGGGTTACAAAGATATCGCAATTATCCAGACGGAAATTGTCTAGATAAATTTGTGCTTCGCGAATTGCTTGTATTTCTGCATGACATAAAATATCTTGCTTCGTTCTTGTTTGATTGTAACCTTTGCCGATGATTTTACCTTCATGGACAATGACCGCCCCAATTGGAACTTCGTTTTTGCCTAGTGCAAAATGGGCTTGCTTTTCAGCCTCGTTTAAATAAAAACGGATGCTTGCTTCAGGTAATAATGGATAAATTGGCGGCAAGCTTTTAAATTCTAAAATAAGTTTTTGTTTTAAATCATTCGAAAAAGGAATATTCTTTCCGGTGTTGATTTTGTATAAATCAAACAGGGCATTGTAGCCAAGACTTGGATATGCTAAACGTAATTTGGCAAATAAGTTTAAATATCCCTCATTGATTAGCTGATCTTTAAGGTCTGTAATACCCAAACTAGCAAGTTTTATCTGTAAATACTGGGGAATCTTCATGGCTATTCGACAAAAAATTCAACATTTTGCCATGAACCTGGATCACTTCTTTTACTGCATATTCTAGATTGCCAATTACCGACATGGATTTCAAGCTTATGATTATCCGGGTCGAGAAAATAAACTGAGTCCCCTTCGGAGTTGTTTTCTTTAAATATTGGGCAGCCTGCTGATATGATTTTATCAGATAGCTTAGCGAACTCACAAGCAGCAACACTAAAAGCAAAATGTGTATAGTCTTTGATAATACTCTCCTTGCGGTTAAGGTCTAAATTAAGGCAAAACCACGTTTCACCAACCAGGAAGTATGCGCCCTTATGCCAACGGCAAAGTGGTTTAAATCCTAGTAAATCACGATAAAAATTAAACGAGCGTTCGATATCAGTGACCGCTAGTGTTATATGGTTTAAGCCGGTAATCATTTCTTATTCCAAGTTAAAACTAATATTATTTTTCTAAGATAGCCAATATAGCCATAAATTAATGGTAAAAAAGCTAAGTAAGGTAGTTAACACTACATTAAAGGTTGCAATCTCAACATCAGTATTATATTTCTGGGCAATAATATAAGTATGGGTAGCTGCTGGGCTAGCTGTCAGCAATACTAAAGCTTCCAAAAATTGATGGTCTAACTTGAATAATTTGCCAATTATCAAGCTAATTAACGGTAATACTAATAATTTGATAAAGCTTAAGCTTAATAATGGGTAAATTTGTTCTTTTTTAGTAAAACTATAAAGATAAAAAGAACAGGTAAGCCCCAGGCTAAATAAAGCAACCGCAGAAGAAGAGTCGCCTAGAAATTTGGCAGTATGTAAGATGTCAGCAGGGATTTTAATTTTTAAAATTCCAGCAACCAGGCCTAGCAGCGATAAGCTGATAACCGGATTATGGCTAATAACGTGAACTAGTCTGCCAAGAATAAAGCTTAGATAGTTACTTTTACGTGATTTTGATTCATAATGAATTTGTAATAAGATTATCCCAAAAGTAAAGAATACAGTATTTTGAATTAGCATTAATGGCATTGCCATGCTATCCGTTTTAAAAACAAGTAAGAATAATGGAACAGTGAAATAAGCTCCATCTACTTGACTTGCGGATAAGGTATTTACAATGCTTCCACCGATTGACTGTTTAAAAACATTAATGCTTAGCAAATAACTAATAAACAGGGCAATCAGCATTGAAATAGCATAGCTTAGGATATATGAAGGGTTAAAAATATGCCAAGTCGCGTGATAACAAGCCAAAAACAGGTTTAAAGGTAGGGCAATATAAAATACATAATTAATCAAGGTCTGGTCTTGGCCGACTTTAAACAGTTTAACCTTACCGCAGAGAAAGCCTAAAAAGATGGTAATAAATAAGGTTGAAGTGGTATTTATAATGCTTAACATTTAAATTCCTGCGTAAACTTGTTTATTATGAAACCATAGTTCAATTAGTAGCTTGGCATGATCAGGGTACTTTTGCGATAAAATCCCGGCAATTTCTTTTGCTTGATGCAAGATATCTAAATCAGCTTCCAAATTTGCAAACCGCAGTGCCGGCAAGCCGCTTTGCCGCTGCCCTAGAAGCTCGCCTGGGCCACGAATCAATAGATCTTGGCGGGCGATTTCAAATCCATCAGTAGTAGCTGAAATTACTTGCAGGCGCTGTCTTGCAATCTCGTTAACTCCCGGTTCGTAAAGTAATACGCATTGGCTTTCAAGGTTGCCCCGCCCTACCCGGCCACGAAGCTGGTGTAATTGAGCTAACCCCATTCGCTCACTATGTTCGATAACAATAATACTGGCATTGGGGACGTCTACGCCTACTTCTATTACTGTAGTCGCAACCAAGACCTGGATCTGGTTTGCGCTAAAAGCTGCCATGATCTCAGCTTTCTCTCTGGCTTTCATTTTACCATGGATTAATCCAACCTTTATCGGGTTTAATTCTGAACTTAAATCATTATAAGTATTTATTGCATTTTCTAATTCGAGTTTTTCCGATTCCTCAATTAAAGGGCAAACCCAATAAGCTTGGGTACCCAAGTTAGCTTTTTCGCGAACAAAATTGATAACTTCATGGCGGCGATTATTGTTTACTAGTAGGGTTTGGATTGGAGTCCGGCCTGGTGGTAATTCATCTATACTTGATACGTCTAAATCAGCATAGTAGCTCATAGCTAGCGAGCGCGGGATGGGTGTTGCTGACATCATTAATTGGTGTGGATGAAGATCTTGGCTGCCTTTATTAACTAAAGCCAAACGCTGCTCAACTCCAAAGCGGTGTTGCTCATCAATAACTACGATCCCTAGTTGTTTAAATTCCACATCTTTTTGGAATACCGCATGAGTACCTATAACCAATTGTGCTTCACCGGTTTTGCATAATTCATATACTTGTTTTTTTTGTTTAGCAGTTAAGCTTCCGGATAGCCAACACACTTTTACACCAAGTTCAGTAATTAAGGCTTGAATTTTGAGATAATGCTGTTCAGCTAATATCTCGGTTGGGGCCATAATACATGCTTGAAATCCATTTTCAATTGCCGCAAGGCAGCTAATCGTGGCAACAATAGTTTTGCCGCTACCAACATCGCCTTGCAAGAGTCGATTCATTTGTCGAGTTTTGGCTAGGTCTAGCAAAATTTCCTTTAAGACTTTATTTTGTGCATTAGTTAGTTTAAATGGTAGTTTGGCTAATAACTGGATAATTAACTTATTGCTTGGCTTTAACTCAGGTGCTGGATTATAATGTTTTTTTTGGTATATCTTATGCATTAAAAGCTGTTGGGCTACCAATTCATCAAACTTTAGCCGCCTAAGTGCCAATTGCTGGAAGTTGTTCGCAAACTGTGCTGGAGTTAATTTATGTAAGCTTACAAGTGTTTGATCGAGTGGTAATATGCGGTATTGCTCAATAATTGACTGAGGTAAAGTTTCTGGTATTATATTGGCATCTAAAAGCTTATCAATCAATTTGACAATTTCGCCATTGGCAAGGCCGTTCGTAGTAGGATAAATCGGGCTAAATGTATTACTAATCTTGCTATTTTCTGTTACCGTTTGAATTTTAGGGTGAATTATAGTTTTATTACCAAAAAAATCACCCTTTATTTCACCGTGCGCACGAATTCTCTTGCCAATAGTATACTGGCTAGTATAATTAGGAAAGAAATGAAAAAATAATAAAGTTATTATTGATGTCCCGTCATCAAGCTTTACTTGTAGTTGACGGGTGCGTTTCTGGATTACCTCATGGCTGATTATTTTACCTTCAACCATGACCTGCTGGCCAATCTGTGCTTCAATAATTGGGTAAACTTTGGTGAGGTCTTCGTAACGTATAGGGATATGCAAAGCTAGATCCCAATAATTATTGAGGCTTAACTTAGCTAACTTACTGGTGACTTTAGGTGATGCTTCAATTGGTTTTAATATTTGCATAATCCCTTATTATAAATCTTTTAGTTTTTAAAAGACTTAAAATTGTTACTCGCCTAACTCACTTTTATTCCCCTTATAGCAGTAAGCATTAACCATGTGATGTTGCTCGTAGTAAACCCCTATGGAACCAAGAGCCATTTCTCTTATTCTCTTTATTTGAATCACTTGCTGGTTCCTTATCTTGATCGTTAATAAATTTACTAGAACTATGGATAGGCTTTACATGATTAGATATAATTTGTTGTCCGCTTTGATCTTGTCGTGTATTTATGGCCTCTTTGCTATTTTCCTGGTATTGGTATATTAGTTTATTTAAGTCTTCTGGGCTAAAAAATATCTCTCCAGGCTTATGATATACAATTGGGGTTAGCTGTGCAATTTCCTCAGCCTTGCTTGGGTTACTATTACTTTTTTTAGGTTTTCTATCGTCAGAATTTCTAATGCGATTACTGGCTCCTTCTTCGGTTTTAGATTTTCCAATTTGCAGTATTGGATTACGGTACTCTTCTGTACTATTAACGTCATCATCGGTAGGGTCGTTGCTAAGTTCACTTGAACTGGTGACGCCGCCCCAGTTAGCGGCACTGAAAAATAAACCATCCTTATGGCCTTCCCCTTTTGGAGCCACAATTGCTCTCGTCTGAGTATTACGTACAGGTCCTTGATCTGACCATCTTTCGTAAAAATCTTTCGGTTCTACAAATTCAGAAACGTTGCTACTATCAGTTTCATTAGAAACTAAATTAATATTTTCAAAAGAGGTTTTTTCTGGTATATATCCTAGTGGAATTTCCTCATGCTTCTCTTCTTGTTTCTTAGTTAAACAATCAGCTGTAGAGGGTTGGGTGTCAACAAAGTTAATTTGCTTAGTTGCCGACGAGTCTCCAATAAAACATAATATTTCTTGATTGTAAGTATTTTCATTATAAGACGTTACGGTAAAAGACCATCCACCAGACGTACTGTTAAATATTTCTCTAAATAAGAAATTAAATGAACTAGAAGAGTTTTTATTAAAATAATCTATAGTCTTTTTCCAGTGCTCAGTATCTTCGTAGGCTAAACCTTTATCACTTATAAGTTTTGTAATGTTATAAAAAGTTTGGGTAGTAGTCCTGGGCGTTGCTGGCGGTAAACCAGTTTTTTTATTTTTTATGCTAGCAGAGTTTGCCTTAAGGCTATAATCACACAATAGGAAATTTTCTTTTATCGTTTCACCTCTTACTTCACTATAGTGTGTAAAAATAAAGTAAAGCTCATATGTTTCCCCACCAGCCTCTTGAGAGTTTTTAAAAAAGAAGATCTTAAATCTATCTTTTAATTCGGACCCAGCTTCAATGGCATTAATAAATGCAGAATAATTTTCTATTAGCCTAATAAAAAATTCTTCTGGTGCATGCTGCATTGCGTGGTCTGATTCATTATTTCTAACAATTGGAGTCTGAAATTCTTTACTTTTTTTCCATATAATACTCGAAGCTTCTTTTATTTGCTTATCTTTATCTGCAGGAGAAAACCAATTTTTTAAAATTGAGCTTGATAGTTTTTTGGTCGTCTCTCCCACTATGTTATATTTTTTCTGAATCTCTTCGATGTAGCTATTAACACTTACTTCTTTTACTAGTGGGTTTTGCAATATTGCAGCAAGCTTCCCAAGCGTGATAACAAATTTAATTTTATTCAGATAAAATGGTATTTCAATGTTAACAGCCCCACTGTTTCCTCTAAATTTGTGGTTATAGTTAGATGAAACTTGCATAAGCTTATATTTATCAATAGGCTTTGGTAAATTTTGCTCTACTGGAACTACCTTAACTGGTTCTGATCTCATGTGGAGTAAGACTTGTGGTGCTGATTTTAAACGCTCATCCTTTAAGTTGATAGAACTTATATTCTTTTCTTGGTTTTGGGTAAGGAAATAACTGATATCTTTCAGCGTAAAAGAAACGGTTTCCACCGAGTTTCTTCTTTTATTCTCAACTTTCATTTCTTGATTCCTATAATTAGCCTAATGGTTGCTATTAATTGAGTCATCTAGCTAGATTGTTAATAAATTATTAGGTAACAAATCAATTATTAAAAATGTTTAGTAAATAAATCGGAACTAATGCCTAAATTCAGAACATCTATAAATAGAAAAATGAAATTTTAATCAATCATTGAGAAATATATGTTATAAATTAAAAACTAACTAATAGGGTTATCAGTTTTTAAAATAAAATATTTAAAGAACTTAGTTATATAATATCTATACTTAAATTTATAGTGTTTTTTTACATTTTTTATAAAAGGTGTCTGATTATCAAAGGCTACTAGCTTAATACCGGGCACTATTATTGATGTATAGTTAAAAAGCATATTTTTTATAATTTGATTTATTAGGAGGGATGCTTAAATTTTTACCCAATATTGCGAATATAAGACTTTGTATTGATTTATTGGCTATTTGTTGAAAACTCGTAAGACTCCAAGAGTTCAACAAATAATGCCAATTGCATAAACAAAGTCTAATATTCATGATATTCAGTTATTAACTTAACATCTTATCCCTAATAAATTATAGTAAAACTAAGTAATGCTCATAGTGGTAGATAAAAAGAGTCCGGTATTGAGGGCTACTACAAAGCTTATAAGTAAATTATAAATCTTTTGCAAATAGGCTTTTAGCTGACAACTTTGTAAAATTATATAAAATATATTACATATTATTAAATTACAATATTTTTATTAAAAATGTAATTTTTAAGAATGGTGCTGATTGGATACTAGCTTTAGGTGAGATAAGAAAAACTTAAATCTCAATGAATTGATGAAATGTGCATTCCTAATTGCCATGACGATCAGTCAGCATATCCTTTTATGCAACTAGTCGCTAAAGCATTAAAAAAAGTAAAATTGACTTGATTAATTATAAGAAGCTAAGACAGTGTAGGCTTGGGCATAGGAAGTTAATTTAAAAAAATAAAGCCATTAATTAATAACGGCTTTATTCTGATAAGAGTAGTATCAGTTAGATACTTTCTAGTGCTAGTTTTAACATAGTAGTAAGTGAATTTTGGCGCTCTTCACTAGTGGTTGCTTCATGGGTAATGAAAGAATCCGAAATTGTCAGAAGACAGGCGGCCTGTTTATTTAATACTTTGGCATTAGCAAATAGGGCAAATGCCTCCATTTCCACACATTTACAACCATATTTATCCCGAATCTCTTTATAAACATCTGGGTTTTCTCTATAAAATACATCAGTAGTATGTACCCGAGTTTCTTTGATTGGAATATGTAAATTCAGAGCGGTTGCTTTAATCTTGTTATTTAATTCAAGCGACGGCTCAGTAACATCAGATTCATAACCGCTTTGAGCTTTAGCATAAGTTGATTCACTCCAGGCTTCTTTAGCAAGAACGACGTCGTAAACGTTTAGCTCTGGATCATATGACCCTGCAGATCCAACGCGAATGATATTATTTACACCATAAAAAGCATATAATTCGTAAGAGTAAATACCTATACTTGCTGGGCCCATACCGCTACCCATTACTGATACTTTTTTACCTTTATAGTATCCAGTATAACCAAACATATTTCGAATATGGTTAAATTGAACCACATCAGTTAAAAAAGTGTCTGCAATTAGTTTAGCTCGTAATGGGTCGCCAGGCATTATCACGGTATCAGCAATAATACCTAATTCTTCAGTTTCAATATGTGGCGTAGGGATTGCCATTTCAAATTTCCTTTAAATCAATTGTCTGCCAAAAATAAAAAATTATAATTAATTGGGTATACAGTTAATGAATAACCTATAATTTTTTCAGGACCTATTATACTGGAATTCATCAAATAATTGATGAGCAATTTATATTATGACCCAAAAAATATCAGCCAATTTAATTCAATTTTATGAAAAGGCTTGACAAATCGAAGCTTTATCTGGCATAATAACTATCTCATCGAACGCGGGGTGGAGCAGCTTGGTAGCTCGTCGGGCTCATAACCCGAAGGTCGTTGGTTCAAATCCAGCCCCCGCAACCAGTAAGTCCAATCCTTTCAACAAATATATCTTCCATGCCAAAAACTAACTTTGCACGTAAGCTAAAATCACAATAGTGCTAACTTTTAGTTTATTAATTAAAGTATATCTGGTATTAAAAATTAATTACATCAAAAAATGGGATTTGTATTAAGATAAATTCTTTCGGTAAGAAGTAAGGCTCAATAAATTATAATTTACTGTATAATCATAGTTACTGAACTTAAGTATGAGCTATGTATTTATTATGATCGAAATACTGCGAAATAAAGATGAGTTTGATCTATATGATACATTCTCTTTAAGTCCAAACCGCAAAATGATTGCTTATGCCAAAATAAATAAAATCGGCACTTCTCATCTGGCAAGCTCCAATATTGCAAATGGTACCCCTTTTCCGAATATTGGTTCGCAACTATTTGTCCTTGACATTGATTGTGGGAATAGCTTTCTGATAGCTGGGCAAAACAGCTGGCGTCCATCATGGTCGCCAGATAGTAATAAATTAGCTTATTTTAGCGATGTTGATGGTTATCCGCAAGTTTATATTTATGAAATATCAAATCAAACAACTATTAAAGCTAATGATGTTCAGGTCTCAGTAAGCTATCTAAAGTGCATAAACACGGCCTGGTTACCAAATAATGCTACTATTATTTTTCCCGCTAAACCTACCGATAGCAGCTTTGAAAAAGTTACAGGTAATTTTGCTTCTAACCAAAAAAATCTATGCGTTAAATCCTATTCCACCTCTAAAAAAGCTAAGTCAGAGATAGGTGCCAAATCCCCATTTCCAAGCGCAGATATAATAATGCAAAATATAGAAACCGGAGAGCATTCTGTATTAATCTCAGACAAAGATTCAAGTGCACCTTGGTCATTTAGTATATCCAGCAATGCTAATTGGTTAGCATATTTACCAATCCCCCTATTTACACCTAACCCCGAACTTTACACTTCAACTTTATGGATTATAAAACTAAATAAAGCAAAGGCAACTCCTATTGTAGTTGAAGAGGGGATTTTAATAGCTGCTGCCCCGTTGCCTCTTCCTATATTGTGGGTTAATGAGTACGCTTTAGTATATATTAAAGACAATTGTCTTATTAGGTTAATGCCATGTCAGACCGATATGTACAAAACAATTATCTGCCAACCTAAAGGATTTCAATTAAACCCAAAAATATTTTTAGCACTATCTAGCGAAGTTATCATTGTTTCGGGAGTAAAAGAAAATGAGCATTCAACCACTACGAAAGCAGTTTTAGTAATAAACATTATAGAAAATTCAATTATTACTGAATTTAATCTCGATAATTATCCTGAATATACTTCTATAAACTATTGTTGGTATTTTGAGAAAACGGTTTATATAGTTTGCAAGAGGGTGGTTGATGCCAAATTAGTAACTTTAGCTTTTAATATTTCTGAATGCCAATTCTGTTCAGAGTTTATAAAAATAGGTGCTAGTTACTGTACGTTAACAAATTTTAGATTAATAACTTATCAAGCTGGTATTAGCCACGATAGTTTTATTAGTTACTATGAAACACCAGAGTCACCCGCTAACCTAGCAATTTTAAATAGTAACCTTACCCTTAAAAAGCAGTTGACATTTTTCAACCCTGAACTGGCTAAATTACTACAATATGATTTACAAGTATTTTATATGAAGTTAACTACCAGACTAGGAAGAGAAATCGAGCTTAATACCTGTGTCCTTTTACCAAGGGGTAAACAAGTTAATCGGGCCGTTATGGTGGTTTACCCTGGCCAAATAAACTCTAATTATGCCGGGAATTTTGGTATCACAGCTACTCCTTCAGGAATAGATAATCATGCTTTTCTTGAGGCAGGTTATGCCGTTATTCTCCCAGATATATCTTGGCCTACAGGCTATCCAAACCATATCCCGCTTGATGAGATATGTAGCATAATACTTCCTCAAGCAATAGCAGTAAAACAAAAATTGGATCTAAAGTATATAACTGCTATTGGTCATTCTTTTGGCGGATACGCTGTAGCAGGTCTTCTTGCCAAAACCGATTTTTTTGCTAAAGGCATAGCCATTTCGGGAATTTACGATTTGATTGGAGCTTATGGATATAGAGATAAGTTGGTGGGTACCTATTGTAAATTATGGATTGAGAATGGGCAATTACAGTTTCGGGGCAATCCATGGCAACTAAAAGAAGTATTTGAGGCTAATTCCCCGTATTGGCTATCTTCACAAATAAATACTCCTTTACTTATAATACACGGTGAAAATGATAGCTGTTGCCCGTCATCAGAAGCTGAGAAGCTATATACTGCTTTAGAGACTTTACAAAAACCGGCGGAGCTTGTAGTTTACCTTAATGAAGAGCATATTTTATGGTATTGGAATGATGATAATTATGCTGATGTCAGGAATCGAATTATCAATTTCTTGGATGATCATAAGAATGCTTTTTAAGAGCCTTTTATAACAATAACCGATAATTTAAAGAAGATAGTATCTTTACTAGTTGTCTTATAAATAGCTTTCATAATAAATTAAATGTTCTAATTTTTTCTCAACTCTACTAACTTAATTCATTCTTCCTCACTTGTAATTCTAAAAATAATTTAGATAATAAACTGCCCTTGCAAAAGGCCAATTAGTGATTTAACTTTTTCCAACACATTAAATAACCATACTCTAGAAATAAGTCCTGTTTTTCCAATAGAAAATAATTCGTTTATTATAACCTGCTGTTATAGGCTAGCCTTAGTTTTAAGGCTTAGCATATTAGGAAAATTATCATATTTTCTACAATGCCTAAACTAAACTAGAATTTACCAGTTAATAATAGCTTAAGCTTAGTGAAAAAGCCAAATTTATTTAAATAGATATAGGAATTAATTCAAATGAAATATATTTTAACTATTATGCTTAGCGGACTAATGGTATCTGCCTTAGCGGTGCAACCACAAGCCGAGAATACTTCTGGTGCATATATCAATGCCAATGCCGGGATTGGGATTTTACAATATTTACCAACTGGTTCTTTCGTTTTTAGTGCCAATGCCGGTTATAACTTTAACCGTGCATTTGCTGTAGAGGGAGGGTGGACAAACTTGGCTAGCAGCCAATTTGGGGCAACAGCTTATGACAACTTTGTTGATGTTGCTGTAAAAGGGACTTTGCCACTTTCTAATGTATTCTCTTTATATGGCCGCCTTGGTGTAGGTATTAATTATACAAGTTTTAATGGCACTGCCTCAGGTGCTGGCAGCAACTGCTTATGCAGCAGCCAAGGTGCTAACAATTTTGCTGGGCTGGCCGGTATTGGTGCTAGCTTTGCTCTTAGTCGCCATTTTGATTTACGCTTGGAAGATTTTATGATTCTTCCTGCCGGTGGTGGTAATACTAATTATGGCAATATCAATGTGGTAAGTGGCGGAGTACAGTTTAATTTCTAAGAGAAGACAAAATGAAAATGATAAACAATTTAAAAAAAGTTGCAGCATTTAGTTGCATTATATTTCTTGCTAGCTGTGGTCAAGGTGGTTCTTGTAATACTAGTGGTAGTAGCGGGAGTTTAGGTCAATTATCTTTAGCTTTGACCGCTCCTAATCAGTATCCTGCCGGAATTCCAGTTACTGCATATCTAACAATTACCAATACATCCCAAGTTAATGCAACCAACCTTACTTATACGGTTCCTTCTGCTACAAATTATACCGGTGTAAATATTACCGTAGACCCTAATGGCGCGGGTCAGGGGTGTGCAAATATTAATGCTGGTGCCAGCTGTACCTTTACTGCAAATATTCCTGCAGGATCTCACCCCGGTAACTTTACAGTTAATGCTGTAAGTAATGGTACCTTTAATCAAAGCGTTAAAAATTCTATAAAATCAATGGTAGGTGCTACTCCTGTTACTCTATCATTAACTGCAAATATTGGATTAGTGGATGTTCCGAATACTTTAAACCGATTATATGTCTTACCTAGTACGCAAACTGTGCAAAGTAATGAAAATAGTATTACTAATGTAATGTTATCAGTACTGGTAAAAAATGCTGGTACCAGCTTTAATAAGATCAAGCTAGTTGATAATAATGGTAGCGAGCTTAACGCTACACTTGTTGGGCAAGCGCCAGCAACTTATTCTGTTAATAATGTGTTAACATTCAACGTAGCAATTCCCGCCAATGTGAGCTTACAAAACGCACAAGCCATGGCATACAATAATAATACCCCAGTATGTGACCTAAATAACGGCAGCAATGATAGTAGTGCCTGTTCCAATAGAGCGGAAATAAATTTTGTACAACAGGGAGTAGGAATATTACAAGTTGCTCCAACCCTCGCTAATATGAGTGCTTCTTATACTAATCAAGTCGTTACACTCAGTAATATTGGTAGTGCACCAATAACTAGCCTAAGTATCCCACCTCTTTTATCGCCATTTAATCTGCTAGCCAATAGTAATAACTGTACGGAATCTCTAGGCGTAGGACAAAGCTGTAATTTTACAGCAGTGTATGCACCAGGAAGCGTTTCTGGTCAGTCAACTCTGTTGTTTAGCTATAATAATAGTCAACAAACGGTTACTACGCCAGCAACCCTAGTTTACACTGGAACGACACCACAGCCTTATGCAATTATTACGGCTAATCCGAACGTTGTATATTTAGATGAAAACAATCTGGTTGAGACAATCATTTTAACAAACACCGGGACAGCCAACGCCACTAGCTTGACTATGCCAGCACTTCCTAGCGGCTTTACATCAACTACAGATTGCAATGCGACTTTGGCACTACAAGATAACTGTACATATACTATCAATTATAATATTGGCAATACTAATGGTAGTTTTATCGCTAGTTTTGATTATTATGATGGTACGCAATCCCAAACAACGAACGTTACTGTTAATTATACTGGCCTTGCTACGCCACCAAGCTTTAGCAGCGTGGTCCCGGTAAATGCCTCAACCAATGTAAGCCCAACCCAAAACATAAAAATTACTTTTTCACAACCGATGAATCTTTCAACCCTGATACCGGCTAATTTCGAATTAGCACCTGTTTTAGGTGGAGCTCCGATTACACTGATTAATCCAAGCTACAGTGTAGATCATAAAACCGTCACCTTTGGGACAATGATACCTTTAGCTTCAAATACTCAATATAAAATTAGTATTCCTAACCCAAATAGTGTAACCAGTGGGGGTGGTAGTCTAAATCTTCCTTCGGCAACTTATCCTAATGGGGTGATTAGCCAATTTACAACTGCAACCTATAATTCAGGAGCGTGTAATGGCGGATTTGCATTTATCTTGAATCAAGCAAACAACTCAGTAACTAAATGTTCCGTAATTTCAATAGGGGGTCTGACCAATTGTTCAAGTGTCAATACACCAGTGGCAGGGCTAAATACTCCTGTGGCAGGGATAGCAAACCGGAACTACCCATACCAGGCGTACTATATAGCAAATAAAGGTAATAATTCGGTTGGAACTTATGATTTTACTAGTTTCTTAAATGCTTCTATAGCAACAGGAATAATTAATCAACCAATTGGAATTGCTTCAAGTACTGGCAATCCGATTTATGTTGCAAATGCAAATGGAACCTTAGTTAAATGCTTATCTGCTGGTTCAAATCCTTATGCACTGCAAAGCTGTAATCAACCAACACAACCACTAGGCTTTCCAGATAGTCCGGCAGGATTTGGAGTCCTTAATTTACCTTCAACCAGTATGTATTACTCTGCCGCTGTCTCCAGTAATACAGTCATGAAATGCGGAGATCCAGGAAATAGTGGTTTAATTGCAAGTTGTAGTGATGCAGGGGGAAGTAATTTTAACCAGCCGGTTACTTTTACTGGAAAAGGTCCTTCTAGCCCTTATCTATTAGTGGGAAATGCTGGGGATAATACAATTACCCGCTGTGATGTAGACTCTATAACCGGCGATTTAAGTAACTGCATTAAAACTGGTGGCAATATTGATGACCCTTCAAGTATTTATGTGTACCGAAGTAGTGCCTATATCACTAATAAGGGCGATAATACCGTAACCGTTTGTAAAAATAGTGCAGGAGTACTGACAGAATGTAATAAAATGGATTATGGTTTTTCTTTACCGGTTGGTATTACTGCTTTTGATACGTGTGATTAACTTAGTCTAGAAATTTCCCAAAGTAGGTAACTTTATGTTACCTACTTTTTTATAATGGATACGCAAGAGTCTAGCTTTTTTACTTAATCACTGATGTTTGTTACGCATTCTCACAAAATCTTAGCTACGGGAAATTTGAATTATAAATCGATTAATATGTTTAGTAAATCACATAATACTAAGTTAAACTTTTTTAGATACGTAACAACATCAATTAATCACTAAAACAATTGGAATTTTCAAATCGGTATGGTTTTATTTTAAAAGTCTAGAAAAATGAGGCCTTAAATAATTTATTTCTTAAACTTTATGGAGAATTTGGAATATTTCTAGATTTAAAGATTATTTCTAATTTGAACGATGATATTAATAATCTCCCTAGCGCATTTATTGCTAATTTAGCAATTTAAAGTTTAGGTTAAATTGTCTGTAAGATAATTTTCGTAGGCTTGATAGAATAGGGTCTTACAAAAAAATTTAATATTCGCATAGCTTAGCCCATGAAAATTTACGAACTTATCGAACGACATTGGTATCATAAAACCGAACCTTTCTTAGCGATTATTTTATTTCCACTTAGTATTGTCTATTGCTTCTTGCTTAAATTCAAGCGATTACTCTTTAAATACAAATTGAAACGACCTCATGAGCTAGGGGTTCCAGTAATTAATATTGGCAGCATTACTTTTGGCAGCACTGGGAAAACACCTTTGGTTAAATATCTAGTGCAAAAATTTGTGGAAATCGGAATACCTGTGGGAGTTGTTGTTCCTAAAAGGTTTACTTTCGGTAAAAAGCTAAATTTAATTTCAGCAAGTGATAAAATTGAAGAAAACTTAGATGAATCGCTTAGCTATTCACAACTGGGTGCTCATATTGCAGTTGGGAGTAACCTAATCAAGGCATGCCAAGCATTGCTGCTAAAGCATTCAGAAATAAAAATTATATTTGTTTATGATGGCTTAAGTCATTACTACTTACATAGCGATCTAAAAATATGTGTAATAAATAGTAAGCGTTTATTTGGTAACCAACGATTGTTCCCATTGGGGCCTATGTGTGAGCCGATGTCTAAATTAAAAGAAGTTGATGCTATCATTGTAAATGGGAACTATAATGAATTAGCCGTTAAAGAGGTGTTAGCAAGTTATACTATGCCTGTGATTTGGCAAAAATTTAATTTTGCTTGTTTCTATAATCCTCATACAAAATTGCAAAGTACCCCAGAAGATTTTAATGGGAAAGAAGTAATGGCGATGTCTGCAAATGGTAATCCATATCCCTTTTTTAATTATCTTAAAAAATTGGGCGTAGATTTTAGTAAAGTCCATACTTTTCCAGAGTTTTATCAATATAAAGAAACTGATATACCGGATGGGTATATTATTCTAACAACCAGGAATGATTATACGAAATTAGCTAAATTCAATAATCCCAACATATGGGTTACACAAGTTGAAGTAAGTTTAAGTAATGAGTGGCTTATTAATAGAATTAAGGAGTTACTTTAAGTTGCTTACATAATTAGAGTAGTGAAATTTGTATTAAAATATTTAGCTTAATAGTATATAATTCGAGATCATGATAACTATAACTAACTAATAATTCTACTTACGTACTTAAATAACAATAAACACGGTTGACAGTAGATTAAAGAAATTAGTATATATAAAAATTAATTAAAGTCATCACCAAGTAAATTGATAAAATGAAATGATCTTAATTTCAGACTTTTAAATAAGTGAAGACTCGCGATAAATAATTAAAACTCTACTTAGTACATTCAGTTTAATGGAAAAAAACCACAACAAATTATTAAATCGCCGATTAATCTTGGTATTACTAAGTGTGGCGTGCGAATTTTACTTATTTACTATCTTTATAGTGCTATCTCCCTATATTAGCCGTGATTTAATTCCCATTGCAGACAAAGAATGGCGGGAATTATTTGGCTTATGCATTTTCCTGATCGCAGGTTTTTGCCGCCCTCTTGGCGGAGTAATCTTTAGCGGGCTCGGTGATTCTCCACATAGATATAAAATATTTTATATATCCACAGTGATAATGTCTTTCTCCAGTATCCTGTTAGGCTTATTGCCTAGTGCTGCTAATATTGGAATTATGGCGCCAATTTTGCTGATTCTAATTCGGATTATCCAAGGTTTGGTCGTTGGGGCAGAAATTCCCGAAGGGATAATATATAGTTATGAGGAGGCAGCTATTCATCTACGGGTACTTGCCACAAATTTGATAAATATTGCATGTAGTTGCGGGTTTTTAATCGCTACACTATTTACCCTTTTGTTAAGTAATTACTTGGGAGAAGAAACATGGCGTTTTGGTATGGTTGGCTGTGGTATATTTAGCTTAGTTGTCGGCTTTTTCTTAAAAGATTCTTTTAGTGGCGAAGTATCTCAAACTAAGGTTAACTTTATACCTTTAAAAGGCGTTTTCAAAAACCACAAACTAAACCTTTTGCGTTTAATCTGCTTTGCTACCTTTCTAACTAGTGGTACTTCAGTATTTATTTATTTGATGCCAAGTTATTTGAACCATTATTTTAATTACACTAAACTTCAAACACATATTATTAGCTTATTTGAAATTATGGGGTTTATTTCGGGCCAATTAATAGCAGCATTTTTCCATGAGAAGCTTAGTAAAAATTTCTTTATTACTTCAGGGTTCTTCTTTAAAGCATTGCTAGTCTTTACTTTCCATTCCTATATTCGTCATGATATATTCGTGGTAGCTGGTCTAAATACATTATGTTGCTTTATTTTTGGTTTTTTTGTCGCCAAGCTTCCAGTTATTATGATCTGCTCTTTCCCGCGCCAGATGCGTTTTTCTGGAGTCAGTATTGTTTATAATATCAGTTTTGGAGTGATGTTTGGAGTCTCTCATTATGCTATCACCTGGTTGATTCAGCTAACTAAGAGTCTATATATGCCTTCAGTTTATATTGTTTTCTTTAGTTATGTATCTCTAATTAGCCTTTGGTTTATGTCTAAAGAAGTCTTTTTCAAATACAATCGATAGATATCGGCTATCTTTCAAAAAATCAATTATAATAATGTTATTAGCAAAGTTATAAGCATTAAAAACATCATTTAATTTTTATGGGGTTTTATTATGGTACGCTTAGGAATTAATATTGATCATGTTGCAACATTGCGTAATGCACGCGGGACAATTTATCCTAGCGTTATTGAAGCTGCATTAGTTGCCGAATCAAATGGTGCTGATTTAATTACGTTGCACCTAAGGGAGGATCGCCGCCATATTAAGGATCAAGATGTTTATTTATTGCGGCATGCACTAAAGACCCAGATGAATCTTGAGATGGCGGTAACTAGTGAGATGGTTGATATAGCATTGCAGGTAAAACCTGATTTTGTTTGCCTGGTACCAGAAAAAAGGCAGGAAATAACTACTGAAGGTGGTTTGGACATAATTAAAAATTTTGCTGCAATTTCGCAAATTGTTGAAATTATGCGGGAAAATGGGATTTTGGTTTCATTGTTTATTGATCCTGACCATCAACAAATTATGGCTGCTAAGCAAACACGCTGCTATTCAATAGAGATACATACTGGTAAATACTCTGAAGCTAAAAGTATTGCAGAAACACATCTAGAATTACAAAAAATAATTACCATGAGTGAATTTGCGGCAAGTACTGGCTTGATTGTAAATGCAGGCCATGGCTTAAACTATCATAATGTCCAACCGATCGCTCAAATACCACAAATTCATGAGCTTAATATCGGACACGCTGTCATTGCCCAAAGTATTTTTCATGGGCTAGGTAAGGCGGTTAGTGATATGAAAGAGCTTATTAAGGAGGCGCGCTATGGCTGATTTTTTTGCGACCCTTTTTGGCGGCGCTTTATTTGTAATAGGTGTAATTGCCGGAATTGGTCCACAAAACTTAAATACGATGAGCCATGCCATACGGCGTAATCATGAATATGTAGTTGCCACAACTTGTTTTCTTGCTGATGTTACTCTTATCTTATTAGGTACAATCGGTTTGAAATTTACTGAATCAAAGTGGCTTTTATTGATTATAAATATCATTGGGGTAATTTTTTTAACATATTACTTATGGACCAAACTCAAAAGTTTAAATACGCCCCATAATCTAAAATTTAGCACAGAAATTTATGATAAAAAAACCGCTATTATTCGTGCATTGGGTCTTACATGGTTAAATCCACTAGTATTTATTGATACCATAATTGTTATTGGTGGAGCCTCAACCCATTATTTAGGCTGGCACAATTTTGCTTTTATATTAGGAGCCATATTAGGTGATTTTATTTGGTTATTTGGGCTAACTAGCATTTCCAGGATATTTGCCGAAAAACTCAATCGGCCGAGCGTTTGGTTTATTCTAGATATTTCTACCATTCTCTTGGTGGCATTTATATTAATTAAAATGGTATCGTTTTTATTATGATTTATGCAATTGGCCATGATATTGTGGAAAATAAGCGGATATCTGAAGTGTTAAACCGTTATGGTAGCCGTGGTTTAAAACGTATTTTGACTGACGCGGAAATTGAAATTTTTAACCAACGCGATGATAAAGTTAAATTTCTTGCCAAGCGCTTTGCTGCCAAAGAAGCATTTGCTAAAGCCTGTGGTACTGGCTTACGTGCGCCGGTTTTACTTTCAAATATAAGTGTAATCAATGATAGTTTAGGACGCCCCTACTTTGTTCTTGCCCCGGAACTTGAGAAATGGATCAAAGATCGTGGAATTAAAAATTTTCATCTGACAATTAGTGATGAAAAAAGCCTAAGTAGCGCAATAGTCGTCTTTGAGAAGTAGCGTAGATGGGTTTAGTGGTTTAATAGTTTTTAAATGTCTTTAATTAGCAAATGATTTGAGTTAAATCATATATTAAATGTTTTCATTTTAAAATATAATTTATCAGATAACTTAGACTAATTATTAGTCTAAGGATTAAAATTATCCCTATAGTTTAATGCTATAGGGATTTTTTATCATAGCTATAAAATTAACTATTAGCATAATAGATAAAGGCTACTATTTAAAATCCATTCCAAAGAGAGATGATAATCATATTATATGTGACAAATTTTTACTAATGGGTTACATACACCAAAGGAAAATATGCCTTTCGCTTTAATCTTTATATTGAAGGTGAGTTTACATGGGTATCCTCTAATTATGAGAAAAGGGTTCTTGCTACTAAAAATATTAAGCTTGCAAATCTTATTGCAGATTACCAACAAACCAGCCCATGGTCGTTTTACCAAGTCCTGCAACACCAGAAAATACTTTATTTGAACATATTGTCTTGTTATAACATACATCTAGTTAAGTCCTATTTATATATTTAATTCCTGCTGAGTAATGACGCTTCTGATAAATTAAAATGTTCATTACAGTTAGGAATTAATTCTTAAAAGCAGTTATAATTAGGTAACTTAGTAAAAAATTTGCGATACTCTGTTTATATCTTATTAAGATAGAGCCACTTAAAGCAAGCTTACCAAGATTGCTAAAATAGGAGGGTAATTAATAAAATCTCACTGGTAGAAAGCATCCTGTTTCTTATTTGGTTATGTAGGTTATTGTTTTTATATATCTTCAAATCAATATATTAATGGGTAAAGTACTTTCTACAAATTTTTTTGCATAAATATTTATCTAAAATCAACCGGTTTTAACCTTTGATAGCTATTACCTATTCAATATTCGAACGAAAAGGTATAAATAAATCTAAAGTAGTTACACCTGTGCAAAATTATGATACGAAATAATTTTTGACTTAATAAGGTAAAACTATTATAATAACGAGAGTTAAAAGGTACCTCCCTGATAATAAATCTACCAAAATGGATTTAGCTGGGAACAGCTATAGTTAGGGAGGTCATTTCTCTAATAGTAATAACTACTACCATCTTTAAACAGATCAAATTCATTTTTAATACAATCTTTAATTTTTAAATAGTAGGTTTCATCTTGATAATGTAGCTTCTTGTGAATAGCATAATTTATATAGTCTGCAATTTGCAATCCAAGATGACTACAAGAAGGATGTTGGTAGAAGGCATGCTGAATATCTCTAATATTGGCAATAGATTCTTTTATTGATTTTGTGATAATCTTTTTATCATTTCTGATCGGAGGAGTATCAGTAATTATTACGACTTGATCGGTACTATTACATTTTAGAATATATTTTATAATGCTATTGAGAAATCGAGGGTAAAATTTCTTGTCGTTTTGTAGTTTTGGGTGTGTTTTTGCCTTTTCGGCAAAAATGCAATATGCTTTAAGTTGAGTAATATTATTGGATACGTCAGTCTACACTTGAATTAGCGCTTTAACAACTCGGAAATTAAAAAATAAAAAATGGCATAAGCTCTAATAAAATAGTGTTTCTCAAGCAACTATTTATTGGAGATTCTTATGCCACTTAAT
>JACCDN010229526.1_pt1 | contig 96515 bp, 82 predicted proteins | sample 7441691 | NCBI WGS metagenome assembly JACCDN01 (sample SAMN15323439, study PRJNA562643) | freshwater metagenome | isolation source: river surface water | place: USA:Blue River Watershed | collected 2017-08-16 | reverse complement strand
TGCTCGACTATGAAATTGAAATCGAAGGCCGCGAACAGCGCAAAGGCAACATCTACAAAGCAGTCGTGACCCGCGTCGAGCCATCGCTCGAAGCTTGCTTTGTGGACTACGGCGAAGACCGCCACGGCTTCTTGCCATTCAAAGAAATCTCCAAGCAGTACTTCGCCGAAGGCGTGTCTGCGAGCCAAGCCCGCATCCAAGACGCCATCAAAGAAGGCCAAGAGCTGTTGGTTCAAGTGGAAAAAGAAGAACGTGGCAACAAGGGCGCAGCCCTGACCACATTTGTCTCGCTGGCCGGTCGCTACGTGGTGCTGATGCCCAACAACCCCCGTGGTGGTGGCGTTTCACGCCGCATCGAAGGTGAAGACCGCGCCGAGCTCAAAGAAAACATGGACCAGTTGGAATACCCCAACGGCATGTCCATCATCGCCCGCACCGCCGGCATTGGCCGCAGTGCGCCAGAACTGCAGTGGGACTTGAACTACCTGCTCAAACTCTGGTCCGCCATCGACGGCGCCGCCAAGGGTGGCAAGGGCGCATACCTGATTTACCAGGAATCCAGCTTGGTGATCCGCGCCATCCGCGACTATTTCAACCACGACATTGGCGACATCCTGATCGACACCGACGACGTCTACGAACAAGCCCAGCAGTTCATGGCACACGTGATGCCTGAGCACGCTGCCCGCGTGAAGCGCTACCGTGACGATGCGCCGCTGTTCAGCCGTTTCCAGATTGAACACCAGATCGAATCCGCCTACGCCCGCACCGTGACCCTGCCTTCTGGCGGCGCCATCGTGATTGACCACACCGAAGCTTTGGTGTCCGTGGACGTCAACTCCGCACGTGCCATCAAAGGCGGCGACATCGAAGAAACCGCCACCCGCACCAACCTGGAAGCCGCCGACGAAGTGGCCCGCCAGATGCGTCTGCGCGACTTGGGTGGCCTGATCGTCATCGACTTTATCGACATGGAAGAGTCCCGCAACCGCCGCGAAGTGGAAAACCGCTTGCGCGACGCCCTGCGCCAGGACCGCGCCCGCGTGCAGTTTGGCACCATCAGCAAATTCGGACTGATGGAAATGAGCCGCCAGCGCCTGCGCCCTGCTCTGTCGGAAGGTGCTTCCATTCCCTGCCCCCGTTGCGGCGGTGCGGGACACATCCGTGACACCGAATCCAGCGCATTGCAAATTTTGCGCATCATTCAGGAAGAGTCACTCAAAGACAGCACTGCCTCCGTCCTGTGCCAAGTGCCAGTGGACGTTGCCTCGTTCCTGTTGAACGAAAAGCGCTCCGAGATCGCCAAGATTGAGCTCAAGCAGCGCATTAACGTGCTCTTGGTGCCCAATAAAACATTGGAAACACCCAACTACAAGTTGGAGCGCCTCAAGCACGACGACCCCCGCTTGGACAACATCGAGGCCAGCTACAAGTTGGCCGATGAGATGGAGGACCCCACTGGTGTAACCCGTCGTTCGCAAGAGCCCACCAACAAACAGACTCCCATCATCAAGGGTGTGCTGCCAGATGCGCCAGCACCAATTGCTGCACCTCGGCCGGCGGCGGCTGCGCCTGTGCAACAGGCTGCGCAGCGCCAAGTCGCCACAGCACCCGGCACGAAGCCAGCTGTCGCAGCGGAAAAGGGCTTCTTTGGCTGGATCAAGAGCCTCTTTGCGAGTGAGCCAGCGACACCAGTCAAGGCCCCACAGGCACCCGCCACTAAATCACCGGAAGGACGCGACGGCCGTGACGGCCGCAACCGTTCAGGCGGCAAACCCGGTGAAGGTCGTCCTGAAGGCGCGCGCGCCGATGGGCGTGGCCCGCGTGGCGAAGGTCGCGGCGACGGACGTAATGGTCGTGGTGGACGCGGCGGACGCGGTGGCAGTGACCGCCAAGGATCTACCCAACGCGACCGTTTTGACGCTGATGGAAAACCATTGGCACATGAAGCAACCGTGCAGGCTGGTGCAGTCGCACCCGGAAATTCCGAGACTCCACGCACAGAGCAACGACCAGAGCGTGGTCCTCGCCCAGAACGCGGCAATCGCGGTGGGCGTGGCGGCGAACGCGCCGAAGGCGCTGAGCGCGGCGAACCGCGCGCTGAAGGTCGTTCTGACACAGCAGCAGCGGGCGAAGGCGACAACCGTCAGGAAGGCCAAGTTCGCGAAGGACGCGAAGGGCGTGGTGGCCGAGGACGCAATGGTCGCGGCCCACGGCAGGACCGCGCAGCTTCTGACGGTAGCCAGCAAACCCAACTGGGCTTCAGTGACAGCGCCAACGGCACGGGCACCGAACCAACCCAGTCGCAGACACCGCAAGACGCCAGCAACGGCTCGCAGGCAAATGGTCAAGAGGGCCAAGAAACCCGCGAACGTCGCCCACGGGATCGCTATGGTCGCGAACGCGGTCCACGTGGTGATCGCACCGAGCGCAATGACCGGGAAGATCGCCCCGATTTGCGTGTTGCAGCGCAGCCAAGCACTGCACAAACTGACAATGAACCATCGGAGGCTGCTACCGTTGCCGCAACGCCAGTGGCCGTGCGACAAGCAGTAGCACCCGTTGCCAAGGCCGTTGCGCCAACAGCGCCCGCTCCAGCAGCGCCTGCCGCAGCGGTAGATCGGATGCCGAAGGTCACCGCGTACAGTTTGCCAACTGACGCTTTGATCCAAGTCGCGCAAAGTTCTGGACTGCAATGGGTCAACTCGGATGCAGCAAAGATCGAGGCCGTGCAGGCAGCGATTGCCGCTGAACCCAAACCCATCCATATGCCGCGTGAACGTCCTGCACCCGTCGCAATCGATACAGGTCCGCTGATTCTGGTTGAGACACGACGCGACCTGCGCAACATGACATTGCCGTTCGAGCAGCCACCCGCTGTTTGATCGCGTCATGTCCGCCCCATCCAATTCATGGGGCAACAAAAAAGGGGCCGTCAGGCCCCTTTTTTATGGGATGTACACATTCAAAACAAGTCGACTGCGCCAACCTTCACCACTTCTCCAAAGAATCCTTTTCGAACCAGGTCATCGTGGCTAAAGACCAAATTGCTCGCATGGCGTTGGCGCTGCGCATAGTCCACTGCACGTTCTGCGCGCTCCAGCGCGGTGCTCGGTGAGTCTTCCGCCGTCACACGCGTGAAACCCGCACAAGCCGTAACACGCCCAACCTGCGGGAAATTGAATTTTTCCATGTTGGCCCGAAAGCGTTCAAAAGCCGCCAACACCAAGGCCTCTTCTGGACAATGCATGAGCACGGCAAACTGCGCACCACCCAACCGGTAGAGCCGGTCATATGTGCGAAACGTATTGTTCATGATGCGCGCCACCAACAACAACACTTCTTCTGCAATCAGGTGCCCAGTCTTGTCACTGACGACACCAAAATTATCAAGATTAACTGTGCCCAACCAATAGTTGGGTGGCACCCGATGGCGCCGCTCTGACACGGGCAATACAGAGGCCTCCAGCACACGTGTATCACTTTCGATGCCATGGTCCAATTCTTCGAGCACAGCGCTGTAAAACGTGTCATCCAGCGACTTACGGTTGAGCAGACCGGTCAATGCATCGCGGTCGCTATAGGCCAGCAACTTGTACATGTTGCGAAAGACGTGAATCACATCCTCGACGACCTGCAACTGCCCTTTGACGAGTGGAGCGCCGGAATGGATTTCAACAACGCCTTCGTCGTCGCTAGAGGTATCAGAAAACAAAGGCACAAAGCTGATGCGCGGCCCGTCTTCGCCAGCCCACGCGTATTCGACCAGTGCACGGGTTTGCAAACAGCGCAAACGGTCGCGCTCGTCTGCCAATTCACGCAGTGTTTCAAAATCCACACGCAAGGGATCGACCACTTTGCCCCCGCCCCGTACATCCAACGAAGCAACTTCAAGCCAGCGCTTGACGCTTTCTTCACTGACAACCCGCGCGACGACTACACGGTCTATTCGCAACAGATCAATCAGGGCCTTGGAAAGGGTTAGTTCCAGAAGCTCCCGATCCCGGTGATCGGTCAGCTTGATGATGTGTTCGGTGAGTGTTGCCATGGGCACATAATAGCGCTGAATTGCGCCTGCGTCACCTCGACATAATCCCGCACTTTATCTTTTGGCAGCCTCTTTGTAGGCTTGGGCAGCGGCCTGTTCATCGTGCCGCTGCTCGGCCATTTGGGCCAACGCCAGCCATGCGTCGCGGCTCAATTCCGACTCGTGCAGCAGTGCCAACGATTGCTTGAACAACTGCTGTGCCTTGCCCCACAAACTCAGGCGCATACAAGCGACGCCCGCCAAGTATTGAAGCACGGCATCGCGCGGATTGCTAGACTGCGCGGCTTCGATGCGCGCGAGCCAGACACCGTCGGGTATGCCATCCTGGACACCAAATCCGCGTTCAAGAACGCGAGCAAGTCGCACACGCTGCGCCAACGTGAGGGTATCGTCGCGCTGCACCATGGCGTCCCAAATCGGAAGCAGCCATTGGCGCGACAAGGTTGCAGTGCCACCTAACAGCAGCAGGCGCTCTGCAGCTTCAAATGCAACCTCAGGAATCTGTTGCTCGGCATCGTCTAGTGCATCCCATGCGCGTTGAATTTGGACGGCATCGTGGGCGGCCTTGATTAACTCAATCGCCAAACCGCGGGCGATGCTTTTGCCAGCAGGTCCCGAAAACGCCCGGTGTTTGGTAAGCAATCTGGCAGTTTCCAGCGCACTGAGCGACTTGCCGGATTGACGGGCAGCACGAAACCGCAACCGCAATGCAAGCGTGCGCCGCGCGGCACCTTGCGGCAATTGGTCCAGCCATTGGATGGCGGCATTTGCGTCCCTGTCTTCCATTGCCCACCGCGCTGCGCGCAGTTGAACACCTTCTCGCGCCTCTTGCGCTTCTCGGTTCGATGATTGCTTCAAGGCCAGTTGAAAGTGGCTGTCGCGAACGCTTCGATCTTGCAGGGCATGGGCACTCTCGGCTGCCAGCAAATGCGTAATCGTGCGCAAGCGCCCTGCGTACGGCAGTCGCTCGCCACTGCGTTCAATCGAGGCTTCGAGCGTCAAAACCATTTCTGCAACCTTGCGCGATCGTACAAACCGCCCAGCTACTAAGTGGGACAACGACTCCAGCAAGGCTGTGTGCATGGCGCGTTCCTTTTGCAGAAGCCGCCAGCGACGCGCCTGCTGTGGGATGTTGACCAGGGCGGCGAATGCGCGCATAGCCAAGTGCAGCGCCAGGAAGCTTCCAGCGAGCAGCAGCAGAAAAAGGTTCAACGAGAGGTCCACCCGATGCGGCGGTAAAAACAGGCTCACGGTGCCCTGGTTGTCGCCCGCAAAAAGGGCACAGGCAACCGCCATTGCAAACAAGGCCAACAACCATAGCGCAAGTCGCATCGTTAGCGTCCAGCTGCGGCTGTCGTCAGCGCCGAAAGTGTGTCGTCAACTCGGGGCAACTCCAACGCGCGTAGCTGACCACGAACTTGCTGCAACAGCGCGCTGGCAGTTTGGGTCTTTCGCGACGAAGCATCGAAGTAGCGCCCCAGGGCAGTATTTGCCGAACCCAAATCCGAACGCACCGACTCGATTTGGCGGGACAAGAGCCCCAGACGGGCGTTGAGTAGTTTCAATTTCAAATTCTCGCGCAAAAAGAACGACTGCTCCGGTGACAACAATGCAGCATCCGGGTCTTCAATACGACTCACGCGAACCAGGCCACGCACCTCTTCGCGAACCAAGACGCCCAATCGAACCCACCAGTTGGTGATGGACTCATCCGACTTGCGCTTCATGTTCTCATTGGCGTGTGGCGTAGGCATTGCATTCGCGATGGGTAACTCGTCAACCAACAGCACCAACTCGTCGAGCTTGACTAACAAAGCCGGTGTGTCAGCCAACGCGGTTGCCTTCATGCGCGCAACATCCCGTCCAATGGCGCGCAGCAAAGGCGTTAGGCGGGGCTGGGCCGCGCGCGTGATGCGAAGTTCCGCACTCTTGAGCGCTGCCAACAGGGGTTCAAGACTACCCGTCAACTGGGCTTGCTGCTGTGCCAGGCGCACAGCGGACTCAATATCGACCACCAGGTTCTCATCGCGTGATCGCGAAAGACTTTGCATAAGCTCTTCGAGCTGCGTGCGTTGCAAAGAAACTTCGCTCAGGCGCGCCTCTGTCACCGCAAGCTTGGCGGACGTCTCCATCGCAATCTCTTGGGCATGGCGCGCGGTTGCCCGTGCTTCAACGGCCTGGGCACCAGCATCGGCGCTTTGGCGCGCCAATTGCTCCTGGATGACGGCGAGCTTTTGCCATAGCAAGCCACCAACGACCAATGCCATCACCGCGATGCCCGCCACGAGCCAAAACGCGCGCTGCGTGGCACGACGTGACGGATCAATCGCGGGATCGGCCGCTAGCGCTTGCACAGGAGCAACCGCCGCGGGAATGCTAGGCTCGGTATTCATGCAATCGATTCTATCGACGCCATCAACGCAGCTAGGCTGGGCCGTGACTCGCAAACAACATTAAAGCCCGCATTGCGTGCGGCTTGCGCAATACGGGCGTGGGTTACAACGGCTCTCGCCTGCGCCCACGACTGCTCTGGGCAGGCCGCAACAAGGTTGGCAATGGCCTCGGAGCTGCTAAACAGCCACACCGAGCCGTCCACCGCAGCCTGATGCACGGTTGCGCGCTGTAAATCGTCCAGCTGCGGCGCCCGCCGCTGGTAAGCCGCCACAAACTCCACTGTGCCGCCCACCTGGCACACCTGATCGGCAAACCAATTGCGCCCGTCTCCCTGACCACCGGCATCCGCCACACTTGCACTGCCGTAGCCACGCACGACGAGTACGCGATAGCCAGCATGAACTCGGTGCGAGACGACACTCCAAAGGGCTTCTGAATCAAACTGCCCCGTTTGCTGGTCCGGCATGTCGATGAATGCATCATCGACTTGTGCCCGCTTCAGCGCGGACAGACTGCCAGGTCCAGTCACAAATGCTCTTGTTTTAATAGCACCATTCTCAACAAATACGAGGGCTGAAGGCGGTTTCTGCTCAAAGAAATAGTCTACAGCGTTGCCGCTGACAAACATGGCGGCATCAAACGTAGGCAATCGATCCCATGCGGACACGATCGCGCTATGGTCGGGTGCCGGTAGCACGTCAATCAGCGGCAACGCCATCGCCGCATAGCCATGGCTTGTTAACGCATCTACCCACTGCCGCGCCTCCTGCTTCGGCCGCGTGACGATTACCCGCACGGGCTCAATCCCCTTGCACCGCTGCCGCAGCCATTCCAGCTTGCAATTGACGGGCTACCGCTTCGCCCAAAGCTGAAGCGTCTAAACCGTCACGCACTGTGCCGCTGGTGTGCGCGTGAACCAGCGGTAGCTCGCCTTGCGGATCACCCCAGGTGGCGCGAATGCTCAATCTTTCGCCTTCCAGTGTGGCGTAGGCAGCCAGAGGCATGGAACAACTGCCACCCATCGCGCGGCTCACGGCCCGCTCGGCCAATACCGCCAACCAAGTCGGTTGGTGCAAGAGGAACGCCAGCGCTTCCACCACCTCAGGACGGTTTGTGCACACTTCAATGCCCAAGGCACCTTGTCCCGCCGCTGGCAACATTTGTTCGGGCGTAAAAATGGCGCGAATGCGGTCTGCCAACCCGAGCCGCTTGAGCCCCGCTGCCGCCAACACAATGCCGTCGTACAGGCCGTCGTCGAGTTTGCGCAGACGGGTGTCCAGGTTGCCCCGCAAAGCCTCTATCTTCAAGTCTGGCCGCAGTGCCCGCAACAGTGCCATACGGCGCAAACTGGAGGTTCCCACCACCGCGCCATGCGGCAATTCGTCCAACGTGGCATAACGGCTAGAAACCCACGCATCACGAGGATCTTCCCGCTCCATCACACAAGCCAGGGTGAAGCCCTCGGGCAGTTCCATCGGCACGTCTTTGAGCGAATGCACCGCCAAGTCTGCCTGCCCCGCCTCCAGGGCCACTTCCAATTCCTTGACAAACAAGCCTTTTCCGCCAACCTTGCTTAGCGAACGATCGAGGATCTGGTCACCCTTGGTGGTCATGCCCAACAAGGTGACCGTGTGACCTTGTTTTTCCAGTAGCGCCCGGACGTGTTCCGCTTGCCACAATGCAAGCCGACTCTCGCGTGTAGCGATTGTTAATGTTTGCGCGACCATATTCTCGATTTTTTAACCTATTTGTAACCCATATGTAATCAATACAGGGTGGTCAATGCTAGCATGGGCACTATGAAGAATTTACCTGCTCCCGCCCCTGCCAAACGCGCAAAAGACAACGAACGACCATTGGTTGAAGACATCCGGCTGTTGGGCCGCTTACTGGGAGACGAAATCCGCGAACAGGAAGGGCAGCAGGCGTTTGAACTGATTGAAAAAATTCGCACGCTGTCCGTCGCGTTTCGACGCGATGCAGACCACGAAGCCGACAAGGCCCTCAAAAAGCTGCTCAAAGGGCTGACGGGTGACCAGACGGTTAGCGTCATCCGCGCCTTCACCTACTTCAGCCATCTGGCCAATCTGGCAGAAGATCGGCATCACATCCGTCGTCGCGCGATCCATGAGCGCTCCGGCGACACCCAAGAAGGCAGCCTGGATGTCGCCATGTCCCGCTTGCGCTGGGCTGGCATTGCACCCAAGACAATTTCCAATACCCTCGCCCAGAGCTATGTGTCTCCCGTTCTCACGGCACACCCCACCGAAGTGCAGCGCAAAAGTATTCTGGATGCCGAGCGCGGCATTGCGCGCCTGCTGACCGAACGTGACGAAATCAAGATGCGCGGAGCCTTTTTTGACAACAAAAAGGACGCACTGACGGCACGAGAACTGGCCTCCAATGAGTCTCAAATGCGCGCGCGCGTGATGCAGTTGTGGCAAACCCGCTTGCTGCGCTTTAACAAGCTCACGGTTGCTGATGAAATTGAAAACGCATTGAGCTACTACGAATCCACGTTTCTGCGCGAAATCCCCAAGCTCTACGCCAACCTGGAACACCTGTTGGGCAATCAGCCAGTGCACAGTTTTCTGCGCATGGGGCAATGGATTGGCGGGGACCGCGACGGCAACCCCAATGTGAGTGCCCAAACGCTGGAATATGCCCTGCGCCGCCAGTCCGAAGTAGCCCTGCGCCACTATCTGACAGAAGTGCACTTTTTGGGAGCCGAGCTATCCATTTCCGCCATGTTGACCGATGTCACACCCGAGATGCGTGCGCTCACCGAAAGTTCACCCGATCAAAACGTACACCGCATGGACGAGCCCTATCGGCGCGCACTGACGGGCGTGTATTCCCGCCTGGCAGCAACGCTCCACCTGCTCACCGGCACGGAGGCCGCACGCCATGCCGTTGCACCTCAAAACCCCTACAAGCTTGCCGAAGAATTTACCGCTGAATTGCGGACCATTGAAGCATCGCTCAAGGCGAACCATGGTGCCTCGCTAGTGGCCCAGCGCCTGCAGCCCCTGATTCGCGCCGTTGAGGTTTTTGGATTCCACCTGGCAACCGTGGACCTGCGTCAAAGTTCCGACAAACATGAAGAAGTGGTAGCCGAATTGCTGGCCACCGCGCGCATTGAATCGGACTATTGCAAACTGGACGAAGCCGCCAAAAGCAAATTGCTCATGGGGCTTTTAGGCGACGCCCGCTCACTGCAAGTGCACGGTGCCACCTACTCTGCGCATACGCAAAGTGAATTGGCCATTTTCTACAGCGCCAAGGTGATGCGCGAGCGCTTTGGCCACGATGCCATTCGCCACTACATCATCAGCCATACAGAGACAGTAAGCGACCTGCTGGAAGTCCTGCTATTGCAAAAAGAGGTGGGGCTGATGCGTGGTGTGCTCAATGCCGCGGGCGCAAGCCCAGCAAACACGGCGTCACCCGAGTTGCTCAATCCTTTGTGCGACCTGATCGTTGTGCCTTTGTTTGAAACCATCGAAGATTTGCGCAACGCTGCACCCATCATGCGTGACTTTTACGCTTTGCCCGGCATTGCCGCATTGGTCCAACGCAGCGGTGGCGAGCAGGACATCATGCTGGGCTACTCTGACAGCAACAAAGATGGCGGTATCTTCACCAGCAACTGGGAACTGTACCGCGCAGAGATCGCGCTGGTGGAACTGTTTGACGAGCTTGCCGTCAACCACCCCATCAAGCTACGCATGTTCCATGGACGGGGCGGCACAGTAGGCCGCGGCGGCGGCCCAAGCTACGACGCCATCCTGGCCCAACCACCCGGCACCGTGCGCGGACAAATTCGTCTGACTGAGCAGGGCGAAGTGATCGGCTCCAAATATGCCAACCCGGAGATCGGCCGCCGCAACCTGGAAACACTGGTTGCCGCCACGCTGGAAGCCACGCTGTTGCAACCCACCAAATCGGCCACCAAAGCCTATCTGGAAGCAGCAGCGGAACTGTCGAGCAACAGCATGGCCGCCTACCGAGCACTGGTGTATGAAACCCCTGGGTTCACGGAATATTTCTTCAGCGCAACACCATTGCGCGAGATTGCAGAACTCAATATTGGTTCACGCCCCGCATCGCGCAAAGCATCCCAGCGCATTGAAGACCTGCGCGCCATTCCATGGGGCTTTAGCTGGGGCCAATGCCGCCTGACATTGCCCGGCTGGTACGGCTTTGGCTCGGCGGTGCACACGTTCATCACCACCGGCACAGCCGAGGTTCAAAAAGAGCGCATTGCACTGCTACAAAAAATGTACAAGCAATGGCCGTTCTTCAAGACCTTGCTCTCCAATATGGACATGGTCATGGCTAAGAGCGATCTGGCACTGGCTTCGCGCTACTCCGAACTCGTTTCAGACGCGCGCTTGCGCAAAAAAATCTTCTCCGCCATTGAAGCGGAATGGCACAGCACAGCGCAAGCATTGGCAACGATCACGGGTGACAAGAACCGCTTGGCCAACAATGCAGCCCTGCAACGATCCATCCGCCACCGTTTCCCGTATATCGACCCGCTGCACCACCTACAAGTGGAGCTGGTACGCCGCTACCGCGAAGGCAAGGCCGATGAACGTGTGCAACGCGGCATTCATATTTCGATCAACGGCATTGCGGCGGGATTGCGCAATACGGGATGAGTCTTTTGGAATCGCGATCGCTTGTGTGATCGCGAATGTCCTACTTGCAAAACACGCCGACATTTGTCACGTCGGCGTTTCCAACTATCCCTTGTGAATTGGATAACCCGCATCCACCACGACTTGTCAAGTCAGCCGATGCACCAATAACTGACACTGAGTAACTCGCTTGTGATGGCAACCGTGTCTTGAACGTGAAGATTTCAGATGGATACTTCACTGGCAATTGCTCGTTGCGCAATCCAAGAGTCAATGAACAAGGGGTCACACCCACTGTTGTGACAGTCGTAACGCAGACTACCGCACCAGGCCACATCACCGTTCCGGAGATCGCCTTTAGTGGAGTGATGTTGGTAGAAGTACTCACAGTATTGGTCACCAACACACGATCCAATAGCGCATCGTAACCTTTGCCATTGGCAATCAAGATCACCAACACTGGATCAAAAGTCGATGGATCAAGTCCTGCGTCCAAAATTTGCTGTTGCAACAAAGTGTTCAATGCTTTCTTGGCGGCTGCAAGTGCAGCAGGATTAGCCTGCAAAATCGCCGGGGTCAGTTGCGCAGAAGAACCCAGATTTGCAGATTCAGCCACTTTTGCGGCAACGTAATCAGTCAAACCTGAAATTGAAATATTGATAAAACCCCTCACGACAGGCGCGGCCAAAGACGGGGAATACCAAACCGTACCATCTGCCCGGACGACACTGGCAATGAGCGGCGGGACGAATCCATCAATCCTTAAGCGGTAGGTCCCATTCGCATCAGTCCGCCCTGATACTTTTCGCCCCGTTGAATCAATAATCTGCACGACTGCGTTGGGTATTGCAGCGCCATCTGCCGCTGTACCGCTAACCCCTGCCGCAGCCGCATCACCTTTGCCAAAGTCGGCTTCTTTCAGCACCACACCAAAAGCATCCACCATAGGTGCCAAATTTGACGCAGTAGTGCTTGTGGTGCTTGACGTAGTCACAGGAACTGTAGCGACTGAAGTAGTAGACCCACCTCCGCCCCCACATCCCACCAAGGCAAGTGCGCTCAGTGACAATACAACCACGCGCACATGTCCCAGCGCATTTGAGCGCAACGATTCACGATTACAAATTCTCACTTTATTACCCCCCAAAATCAATTTTTACCCTGCACGTCGGTCTATCCAGTCGATAGGTTGCAAGAATACTTTTGCGAGTTTACACGGCCGCATCGACTAATCTATTACGATTTGTTAAAAGCAAAGTCAACGTAGCCAACGAAAAACTCTTTGACAACTTTCTCGGTTACCGCCAATAGCTCAGATTAAATATGGAACTTAAGAGGATGCTTTCTTGGGGTGAACGCGGTGACCGTAACTTTCTAGCGTTGCTATTGGTAGCAATATGTTTCATTTACATACCCGCAATTACCAACATCGTCATCTTTGACGATGCGCAAATCTTTCGCGACGGAAGCCTCCGTCCCAATCTGTTGTCGACAACGCCACGCTTTGTTACACACTTGACGTATGAAGCGGTTGATCAACTTTTCAACCACAGCATCATTGCGCAGAAAGTATTCAATTTGGTACTGCACGGTGTGGTCATTATTTTGCTGTACTTTCTGAGCATTGTCCTGCTTGAATTCGCGTTAGCAGACATACCAGCGAGCACAGCGAACAAAGCTGTGGGCTACAAGAATCGCGTCAGAGTTGGAGTCACGCTATTTGCGTTAAACCCATCCGCCGTATATGCCACCGCCTACCTGGTGCAAAGGTCCATAGTCTTGGCTACCGCTTTCACCCTTTTGATGGCGATTTCATTCGTCTACGGTTTGCGCACTCGCAAGCATTTCCCAGTTTGCGTCGCGCTCGTGTTCTACGGCCTTGCAGTCCTATCAAAAGAATCTGCCGTAATGAGTCTGTTCATCTTGCCCGTGCTCTTTATCGTCATCCGAAAACCGGCATTTCGCGAAATCGCTATGGCAATTGCAATAGTGCTTGCCATTGCCACCTTCATTTCGGCGTACTTTCTTCGGAACTACCAACTATCGTTGCTGGTCCCGTACGAGCCTTCTGCGCCAGAGCATTTGGCTCAAGTCGGCCTCTACAAAACAGAAGAGGCGAAATATGTGCTTGCGTTGCATGCACTCAACCAGCTGAACCTATTTTTCGCATATGGTTTCATTTGGCTTTTTCCCAATCCGAACTGGATGTCCATTGACCTCCAACCCATCTTTCCCTCGCTGGGGACGATTTGGAACTACATGCCTCTGGGCCTGCTGTTTTTAATACTTTTTGCAGTTGCAACGCATCTGCTATTGCTTGGTTCGAACAAAAGACGATTGATTGGTGCATTCATACTCATCCCAATGATCCTATTTCAAACCGAAATTTGGGTCATCAGAATTCAAGAACCATTCGCCATCTACAGAAGCTATTTGTGGGCGATTAGCCTGCCTGGGCTAATTGCTTTGGCATTGACTCCGTTCAGCAGACGACACATAGTGGCCGCCGGAATCGGTATCGCCGCGATTCACGGTGGCATGGCCAACAACAGGGCCCGCACATTTGCAAGCGATATGGCAATTTGGTCGGATGCGATTGAAAAGTCCAACTCATATACTTTTCTGAAGGGATTCGGCATCTGGAGACATTACATCAATCGCGGTGCCGCCTACCTGTCGCGCGGCGAAATTCGCAATGCACTTGCAGACTTTCATCGCGCCGAGAATTTGGGCGCGTTGCATGGGGTTGGTCAATACAACTCTGGAGTCGTTTTTCAAATGCTGGGGCAGCATGACGTTGCACTTGCGTCACTGACAATTGCTGAATCCAAGAACCCTGGAGACTCGCTTTTGAAGTACCGCATCGGTGAATCTTTGTATGCATTGAACCGTCCTGAAGAAGCCATCAAACGCTACCAAAGTGCAGCGTCTCTTGCTGCTGACACAGCAATGGGCTTCATGGCGTCGCTCAGGACTGCAGAACTGCATATTGTCTTGCAGCAGTTTAGCGAAGCTAAGCAAGTCCTCGCTGATCTGTTGCAGTTGGAACCGAACAACCCCAGGATTCATGTCGGAATGGGGATGGCACATTTGGGACTCGGAAGCATTGAACTCGCACGCACGTCTTTTGCGCATGGTTTGGAAGACCAACCTAACGCAAATGCCTACTACGGCCTAGCACTGTTGGAAGAATCCCAAGCAAATGTTGCAGAAGCGAAGAAATGGGTCGCCCGCGCCATTGCACTCGAACCCAACAACGCTACTTTCACCCAATACAACACTCACTTGTTGCAGTGGGTGAAGTAGCCGCATGCATCGAAGCGTTACCGCGACACCAAAGCTCGCACTGTAGCCAGTTGCCTGCGTGAAACCGCCAGCAGTTCTTCTACGCCGTTGAGCCGCACGGCCCAGCCTTCGCCTTCTTCCGGGTCAAAGTGCTTCTCTAGTGCCCGTACCGCGCGGCGGGCTATGAGGGCATTGCGGTGGATGCGCACGAAGTCGGACTGGTATTTTTCCTCCAGCTCGTTGAGCGATCCATCCAATATGTAGCTGCGTGACGCGGTTCGTACCGTAACGTACTTCAGCTCGGCCTTGAAGTAAGCAATGTGGGACAGGGGAATGCGCTCCGTGCGACCCCGCTCCTGGATGATCAACACAGGTTCCTGGTCTTTTACCCCATCCAGCCCTCGTCTATATTGCGTGAGCCGCTCTACTTTTTGTAGCGCCTGCTGCAGCCGTTCTAGGCGAACAGGCTTTGTCAGATAGTCGACCGCTTCCAGTTCAAACGCCTCAACCGCGTGCTCCCCATGCGCGGTCACAAATATCAATGCCGGTGGCTTTTCCAATGCCTGCAGCGAGCGTGCCAGGGTCAGTCCGTCTGCACCGGGCATATGAATGTCGATCAGCGCCACATCCACGGCTTGGTGCTGCACGATCGTCATCGCCTGTACTGCATTGGCAGCCTCACCCACACAATCTACAGCTGGCACCTGACAATCCGACAGCAAGGTGCGCATGCGCGCGCGCGCCAAGCTTTCATCATCCACCACCAACACCCGCAACACGCCGGCCGAAATATTGTTCGATGTCACATTGTTCTCTGTCATATGGGCACCTCCATACGGACCTGGTACACGCCATCCTTGAGGCCGCAGCGGAATTGGCCCATCACATCGTGCAGCAAATCCAGACGCTCACGCACGTTACGCAAAGCCAAACCCTGGCCCTCCTCGCCCTGCCCGCTCGGCACTGTATTGGTCACCTTGATCACCACAATGGAGCCTCTGCGTTGGGTAGAAATGCGCACATCGGCCCCCTGTGCGCTGGGCTCAACGCCGTGACGCACGGCATTTTCTACCAAGGGCTGCAGCAGCAAAGGCGGCAAACGCGCCTCGTCCGCCTGTGGGTCCAACGCCCATTGAACCCGCAGTCGCTCACCAAATCGCACTTTCTCAATGTCCAGGTAGCGCCGGGCCAACGTTAGCTCATGTGCCAGGGACACCGGTTCCCCGGAGTCCTTGAGCGCCTCGCGAAACAGGTCGCTCAAATCCTCCAGCAGTGCCTCTGCCTTGGTAGGCTCTGCACGGACCAATGCGATGGCGCTATTGAGCGTATTGAACAAAAAGTGCGGGCGAATCCGCGACTGCAACTCAGCCAGCCTGGCAGACGTATGGGCTGGCATTTGCCCCTTGTTTCGCATGACCAAAGCCGCCACCAACAAAGACGATAGAAAAGCGCCTGCTGCAGCGCTGGCCACCCACGGTGGCCGTAGCAACAAGCCTGAAATAGCCAGCATCGCGCAGCCATAGAGGCCAGCCCCAGCACCCATGACCACCGCAGCACCATATTGCACGGTCGCGGGCAACCGGGCAATTGCGCGCTTCGTCAAGCAGGCCAAGAGCAGCCAAGCCAAGGTGCCAGGTAGAGCTCCACCGGTGGCCAAAGCCACCCGCACGACCCAATCAAACGGGTCTTGCGACACAAATGTGAAACCCACACCGCAGCACACCTCGACAAACAACACGGCGCGCAATACCACCCCGGTCTGGCAGGCATCGAACACCAAATTCCCTTCCGCAGGGGCGCCGTTGGCCCCGTGCGGGACGGTCGCCGGGGCCATCTCGTGGAACGCCGATAATATTTGGGTGTCTTTCATGAATCCGGATTTTGACTCCATTACCAGCGCAGCTCCCCATGTCCCTCAAACAAACTGACAATCAACTCGATAAAAAGTCCCAAGCGTGGTCGGCGCTGTTCTCAGAACCCATGAGCGAACTGGTCAAACGCTACACCTCCAGCGTGTTTTTTGACAAGCGCATGTGGCAAGCCGACATCACCGGCAGCTTGGCACATGCAGAAATGCTGGCGGCACAGGGCATCATCAGTTCCGAAGACCATGCTGCCATTGTGCGCGGCATGGCGCAAATCACCGCCGATATCGAATCTGGCAACTTCGAATGGAAGCTGGACCTGGAAGACGTACACCTGAATATCGAAGCGCGCCTCACCCAACTGGTGGGCGATGCGGGCAAACGTCTGCACACCGGCCGCAGCCGCAACGACCAGGTCGCTACCGATGTGCGCCTGTGGCTGCGTGGCGAGATTGACCTGATCGGCGAACTGCTGGTCGATCTGCAGAAGTCCCTCTTGGATGTGGCCGAAAAAAATGTCGAAGTTATCCTGCCCGGCTTCACCCATTTGCAAGTGGCCCAGCCCGTGAGCTTTGGCCACCACATGCTGGCCTATGTAGAAATGTTCAGCCGCGATGCAGAGCGCTTTGCGGAAGTGCGCCGCCGCACCAACCGTCTGCCGCTCGGCTCTGCGGCATTGGCAGGCACCAGCTACCCCCTGGACCGCGAGCGCGTGGCCCGCAACCTGAGAATGGTCGATGCGCAGGGCAACCCACAGGTCTGCCAGAACAGCCTAGACGCGGTAAGCGACCGTGACTTCTGCGTAGAGTTCACCGCTGCCTCCACACTGTGCATGGTGCACATCAGCCGTATGAGCGAAGAGTTGATCCTCTGGATGAGCCAGAACTTCAGCTTCATCAAAATCGCCGACCGCTTCACCACCGGCAGCTCCATCATGCCGCAGAAAAAGAACCCCGACGTGCCCGAGCTGGCGCGCGGCAAAACAGGCCGCGTGGTGGGCCACCTGATGGGCTTGATCACCCTCATGAAGGGCCAGCCCCTGGCCTACAACAAAGACAACCAGGAAGACAAAGAGCCACTGTTTGACACCGTGGACACGCTCAAAGACACCCTGCGCATCTTCAGTGAAATGGTAGGCGGCCAACTGAACCCTGCCACAGGCGTAAAAGAAGGCGGCATCACCGTCAATGCCCCCGCCATGGAGCAGGCCACGCTCAAGGGCTATGCCACCGCCACCGACCTGGCTGACTACCTGGTCAAGAAAGGCCTGCCCTTCCGCGATGCACACGAGATCGTGGCCCACGCGGTGAAGGCCGCTACATCCCACCAGGTCGATCTGTCCGAACTGCCTCTGGCGGTGCTGCAAGAGTTCAACCCGACCATTGAGAAAGATGTGTACGAATGTTTGAGCCTGCGCGGCTCGTTAAATGCCCGTAACACGTTGGGCGGTACGGCGCCGGCGCAAGTGCGGGCGCAGGTTGCGCGCCACCGGGCGCGGCTCGGTTAAGAACACTTCTATTTCGATAGCAAACTATTGATGTTCCGCGAGGGCTAGAGGCATGTTTTTCATGTATCTACCTGTCCTGATCCCCTGCAAGAATTCGAGGTGATGGAAATAAAGGCGATACCAGCGATTAAATGCACAGGACGTCCGCGGCGGGGCGGAAGCGGTCGTTCATGTAGGTGGTCCACTAGGCTATAGTCAAGCATCATGGATCGTCGAGAAAATCACTCGACATCGACTAAATTTCGGCAGGATAAGCGACTGGGGTTTAAGGGAGCGCGAATGACTTTACTTCTATGGGAATTGGCTACGAATCAAGTCTTTATGCGACTTCCCGCCTCGTTGCCGAAGTGCACTCGCAAGTGAAGTTCTGGTATATCCCGTCGGATATCCTGGGAGCCTAGGATATCTGCCCATCTACATCACGTTATGCCTGCTAGTGGAACTCTGGTTATCGAGCTCGAGAAGTTGTCGGTAGCTACAGAGCAACTGGACACCGCACTTCGTTTGTACTTCGGTCGCCGCGAGTACTTCTCTGTCATCACATTGGCCGGGGCCGCCGAAGAGATTCTGGGCGTGTACCTGAAGATTCATGGGCAACCGAATGCCTTTGACGAAACATTGGAATCATCGCTGCGGGTCTACCGTTGGCTCTTTGGTGTCAAAGGTTCAGAAGACTCCTTGCGCAAGACAGTAAATCGCGTGAAGAACGCCTCAAAGCACATGATGGGCAAGAAAGATGTTTCCTTGAAGTGCGATCCTCGTGAGGAGGCGAAGCAAGTCCTGGACAGAGCTGTCTCTAACTACTACTGTCTGATGAAGTTCGAGGAGATCAATGAGACGCCACGCATCCGCAAGTTCAACGAACATCTGCTGGGGCGGCATGCATAACATGTCAATCGACACGTACCGACAACAGCAGGAAGCGGCTTCGCCGCAAGTTGTTGTGGTCCGGTCATTTTTACTTTAGGCGTCGAAGCACTTCCCTCACATGACAACGTTGCAAACTACTATTTACCTATCCAAGCTCTTCGAAGGGCATGGTCTGTCTTGCGTCGTCGAGAACGACTGGATCGTTCCGAACGCAGAGCTTCCAGCGCTAAGGGCGCTTTGGTATCCAGGTCAATCGAACGGACGACTGGATGTTCAAGCCCTCGTCTCAGATGGCGTCGTCATTGAAGAATGCTTCGTTGGAGTTGGGCAGGCAGAGACTGGCCTGAACGACGCTCTTGCGAACTTCACCGTCAACTCATTTCACGTGCTTCTTGCATCGCTTTGGGGTAGGAACGATCCTTCTCAAGTAACGACTGAAGAGTGGGAAGTCAGCGGCCAGCGCTACACCGCGTATGTTGGAAACTTCGGCACGAGAAACTCTGACGGGGTCACTCCTCACATCCCGAGCAATCTGTTCGCCGCAATCGAGGAGGTCATAAAGTGTGAGCACCTGAATGAAGGCGTTCATTGGTTCAGAATCTTCTTCTGTAATGTCGCGGGCGACTACACCTTTGAGGCGCTGAAAGACAATGAAGTCTGGGATGCAGGCTTGCGGTGCCTCAAAGCAGGTTCCTGGGAAAAGAGCAATGGGTACTACAGTGTTCGACTGTTTGTTGTTCTGCGCGCCGCCTAACCCGGCGCTCAACCTCGTTCCTTTCAGTCGCTGGATGCTGCGCGATAAAGCCGCGCAGCGCCGGTTAGCTCTACGTTACGACTGCTTTGGAGCAGATTGGAAATCAGCTATGCGTCTCGACCCGACAAAAACCTAGTACGCCGGGTCGCGCATTTCCAGCCGAATAGCATCGATTTCCGCCAACACTTCGGCAGGCAGCACTGTCCCATAAACATCCAGATTCTCATCCAACTGGGCGATGCTCGTCACGCCAATGATGGTGCTGGTGACTTGCCACTTGGTGTAACAAAACGCCAGCGCCAGCTGCACGGGGCTGAGGCCATGCGCCCGTGCCAGTGCGTTGTAGCGCTTGGCTGCGGCCAATGATTGCGGACGACCCCAGCGCTGCTTGCGAATGGTTTCAAACTTGGCAATGCGCGCCTGCTGCGGTGCATCGGGCCCCGTGGTGCCGCTCACGTCATACTTTCCAGTCAACAGGCCAAAGGCCAGTGGGGAATAGCCCAAGAGCGACACACCCAGCCGGTGCAGCGTCTCGTCCAAGGCGTTCTCCACGCCACGGTGGATCAGGTTATAAACGTTTTGCACCGTAGCCACGCGCGGCAAACCATGCATGTTGGCCAGGTGCACAAATTCATGCACCCCAAACGGTGTCTCGTTGGACAAGCCAATGGCCCGCACCTTGCCGCTCTTGACTAGCTGCCCCAAGGCTTCGAGTTGGCTGTGGATGGTGGTCAACGCCCGCTCGTCCGCAGGCTTGTAGTACATCGCGCCAAACATGGGCACCGAGCGGGTGGGCCAATGCAACTGGTAGAGATCAATCACATCGGTCTGCAGGCGCCGCAGGCTGTCATGGCACGCTGCAATGATGTCGTCGCCCGACACATCTTCCTTACCACCGCGCACCCAAGACAGCCCCCGCGCAGGGCCCGCCACCTTGGTGGCAATCAATAGCTTTTGGCGCAGGCCCGGGCGCGCCGCCAGCCAGTTGCCGATGATGCTTTCGGTTACGGTAAACGTCTCGGCACGCGCTGGCACGGCATACATTTCTGCTGTGTCCAAAAAATTGATTCCACGCGCCACCGCATGGTCCATGATGGCATGTGCCGTGGGCGCATCCACTTGTTCGCCAAAGGTCATCGTGCCCAGGCAGATGGGCGTAGCGTGCAGATCGCTGCTGCCGAGTTGTACGGTTTTCATGGGGCTCTCTGTATGGTGGTTCGTTGGATAGGTGGCAGTGTCATTACGGGCTACTGTCTTGACCTCAAGATTGGCTTTTAGTTTGGCCTTTAGTTTAGCGACACCGCCTAAGTGCTTGTGCGGATAATCACCGCTACGCTCAAACGCTCGTTTCACATTCTGCCGCCACCCACATGCACGCCAACTTGCACGCCAAAACGCACACCAAAGCTCTGCGCTTTCTTTTGAATCAGTTCACAGTTGCCGCAGCATTGCTGGCGGCTGGCTGCAGCCATGCCGCTGCGCAGCCAGCCCCTACCGTAGTGTCGCCACGTACACCCGCACAGTCTGCGGCTATCACCGACATCGACGCGCGCGCGGCAACCAAGAAGATAACTGCCAAGAAAATTATTTTGGTGGGGGACTCCACCACGCAAGTGGGTAGCGGCTGGGGTGGCGCCTTTTGCAGCGACCACGTGACATCGTTTGTAGCGTGTGTGAATCTGGGGCGTGGTGGGCGGTCCACCTTTAGCTACCGTGCCGAAGGGTCGTGGGATATTGCGCTGGCCGAGGCTCGCCGCACCACGTATGACCAGACCTACGTGCTGATCCAGTTTGGCCACAACGACGCACCCGGAAAACCCGGCCGCTCCACTGACCTTGCAACCGAGTTCCCGGCCAATCTGCGGCAATATGTCAAAGAAGTGCGCGCTGTTGGGGCCGTTCCCGTATTGCTCACACCGCTCACGCGCAGAACATTTAAGAATGGTTCACTGCAAGATGACCTGGCCGCATGGGCCGTCGCTACCCAGCAAGTGGCGCAGGAGTTGAATGTGCCGCTGGTAGACCTGCACGCCACGTCAGTAGCCGTCGTACAAGCCATGGGCGCATTGCATGCCCTCGACCTTGCCGAAGCCAAGGCACCACAGTACATAGTGGACGCAGCAAAGACGGGTACCACCATTGCATTGGCCGCCAAGGCCGCGCCCGGTGCCCAGGAAGCTGCGACCACCGAGCCCGTAGTGACCGCGCGTGAACAACGGGTGGCAACTTTCGACTACACGCACCTGGGCCCCCAAGGAGCCGCATTGTTTTCTGCACAAGTTGCCAGCGAGCTGGCGCGCGTGGTGCCCGATCTGCGCAAGTCACTGCGCCCGTGATCGGCGACCACAGGCTTCGACCCTATGTGCCGACCGACAAGGCAACCCTACGAGGCGGCATTGCCCGACGAGTGCTATATTTTTTATAGCTTCTTACGCAATGAATACGAGGGCTAGAAGGCTATTCCGGTGTAATGTTTGCGGCCTTCACCCAACCAGCCCATTTCTTGATTTCTGCGTCTATGGTCTTGGCCAACTGGGCCGCATCCTGGTAGTCCACGTCAATGCCTGCCGCTGCAATCTTTTCACGCACCTCGGGCTTGGCCATGACCACCGCGAAGGCAGCACCCACCTTGGCCTTAACGTCCGGCGGCACATTGGCCGGTGCCACCAGACCAAACCATGCACCCATGGCGTAGTCTTTCACGGTGTCGCCAATCGGCGGCACTTGTGGGGCTTTGCCTGCACGCTTGCTGGTAGTAACACCCAGGCCACGCAGACGGCCCCCATTCATTTGCGACACCGCATTGCCCACATCGGCAAAGGCAAATTGCAGCTGCCCGCCCAACAGGTCTGTCAATGCCGGTGGAATGCTCTTGTAGGGCACGCTTAAAAACTCCAGCCCCGCCATTTGCCCCAAGAGGGCCGCCGACACTAGCGAGCCCGATGACCCGTGTCCATAGGCCAGCTTGCCGGGGTGCGCCTTGCCGTAGGCGATGAACTCTTTCAGGTCTTTGGCTGGAAAGTCTGGCTGCACCATCAAGATGAACCCCGTCTCACCAATCTTGCCAATGGGTGTGAAGTCTTTTACCGGGTCGTAGGGCAACTTTTTGTACAGGCTCACATTGGCGGCCTGCGTGGTGCTGGTGGTCACCAGAAATGTATAACCATCGCCCGGTGCGCCCTTCACCGCCTCCGCACCCAGAATGCCGTTTGCGCCAGCCTTGTTCTCTACCGTAGACGGCTGACCCAACGCTTCACCCAACGCCTGTGCCACGATGCGGCCTACCGCATCCGTTGCACTGCCAGCGGAGAATGGAACGACAAATTTGATGGGCTTGCTGGGGTAGGTCTGCGCCACCGCGTGGCCGGACCAGGTGGCAAACAAGGCCGCAGCAGCAGCAATGGCTAACCGGCCAACCTGGCGTGTGAGGGGGTGACGAATGTGCATACGAAAGTCTCCAAATGATGGGGCCATGACAGTGGCCGCCATCGTACCAAGATAGCAGCGTGCTAGCATCCGGCGGCCCGTTGCAGCGCGCCACCATGTCCCTAGCCCACCACGACAACCGATTTGATTTTCTGCGCCTGCTGGCAGCCTGGCTGGTGCTGTTCAGCCATTGTTTTCCTCTGGGCGATCGGCCACAGCATGAGCCCTGGATGGCCGCCACGGGCTTTGACACATTAGGCGGCATTGGCGTATCCATCTTCTTTGTACTCAGCGGCTACCTGGTGACGCTGTCGCTGCAGCGCAGCCCTAACCTGCTGGAGTTCACACGGCGGCGCGCGTTGCGCATCTACCCTGGGCTGATTGCCATTTGTCTGCTCAGCGTGCTGGTACTGGGCCCGCTGATGACCGCGCAAACGCCCACGGCCTATTGGCACGCCAAACAGACTTGGAACTACCTTCTAACCGCCAGCGGATGGCAGGTGCAGTACGTGCTGCTCGGTGTGTTTGCCGACAACCCACAGCCGTATGCCATTAACGGATCGCTATGGTCATTGCCCTACGAAATCACCTGCTATGCGGCACTGGCATTGCTGAGTGTGCTGCCGGGCAACATGCGGGCCAAAGTCACGCTTGTCGCCATCGCGCTGGGTGGATTGCTGCTGCTGCGCCCGCCACTGGCGGTGCTGGGCCTATTCAATTCGCACTGGGGGTTGGACTACTACCACTGCAAGCTGGGCCTGCTGTTTGCGCTGGGCGCGGCGTTCGCCAGCTGGGGGAGCCGCTTGCGCGCACTGCTGTGGCCCGCAGCCGTAGTGGTGGTAGTGGCGCTACTCATGCCACACAACAACTGGCAGCTCTTGCTCTACCTGCTGGGGCTGGGCACAGTGATCTTGTGGCTGGCGCTCTATGGCCTCTGGCTGCCACGCGTGCCTGCGCGCATGGGTGACTGGTCGTACGGTGCCTACCTCTATGGCTTTCCAGTGCAGCAGGTGCTGGCGCACTTCAAATTGCACGAGACAAGCTTTGTCGCCTTTGTGGTGGCCAGCACGGCACTAACGTTTGCGTTTGCGGGGCTGTCGTGGCACTGTGTTGAGAAACAGGCGATGCGGTGGAAGTAAGGGGCAGCCAGCGCGCGCTGCACGGAGGCCCCGAAGAGCGCAGCTTGTTTGCTGCCTCTTTCGACTGCAAGGTTTGTGGTGCCCAATAGCAATTGCTGCCGTGATACTACTTTGCATGCAGAACAATGGGCTCAGTCTTGGCAAGGCGAAAGCCGACGAAGGTGTCGCGGATAACCGGGGAGCTCCCGTTGCGGTAGGCCGAGCGCAGAACCGCCGGAATGATGTTCCAAGAACCGCCACGAAGCACCCGACCGGTGTTGCTGCAAGCAGTCGTCCAGGCACTACCGTCGGTTGGAGCGCCGGTGTAGGTGTCATGGAAGCAGTCCTCGGTCCACTCCCACACATTGCCGTGCACGTTGTACAAACCAAACGGGTTGGCGCTGAAACTGCTGACCGACACCGTAGCCTTGCGATATTCGCCAGTCGAGCTGCCGTTATACGGCTTGCCAGTAAGGCTGCTTGCGTCATAGTTGGCCTGCGACACACTGATGTTCTCGCCCCACCAAAAGGCGGTTTGCGTGCCCCCACGGGCCGCATACTCACGCTCCGCCTCAGTGAGCAGGCGGTACTGCTTGCCACTGACTTCGCTCACCCAGCGCGCGTAGGCCTGTGCGTCATTCCAGCTGACACACACCACCGGGTGGTCGTCGCCCTGGTAAAAGCCCACACTCCGCCAGCTGTAGGCATTGTCCTTCTTCCATTCAGTGCCGTTATATCCAAAACAGCCATCACCCTGCTCAGCTTCGGTCTGGTAGTTTTTGGCGTTGACAAATTTGGCGAATTCGCCTTTGGTGACGGCGTATTTACCCGCCGCAAAGCTTTTGATGCTAACGCTGTGCTGCGGGTTTTCTCGGTCGCTAAATTTCTTGTCAAGTCCACCGGCATTGGCCAGCGCCTGCTCCGATGCGCTACTGCCCATGGTGAAGCTGCCCGCCGGGATCACCACCATCTCCGGGCAGTCCAAGCATTCCTTGAAAACCTTGCCTGGGTGCACATCAGCTTGCGCAAGGGCGCCGCTCATCGAGAGCGTCAGTGCGCTTAGCAGTGCGAGAACCATTGCGTGGATGCGGGTGTGACGGGTGTTGGACATAGGAGTGGATGCTTTGCGATGGCTTGGATAAGCGGATTATCAAGCTGCCTAGATCGAACGTCGCTTGGTTTTCAATGCGGGACCCATAAAAGGGTCGCCGGTAAGATTCGTGTGAAAAGCCTGCCACATCGCCAAAATCCTATGCGGGCAGGGTCGTTCGGGTCGATGGGCGTCGCATAGAGGGTCTACCTGTTTGCGATCCATCCGCTACATACCAGTCACTTTCAACTGGGGTTCGACTGGCAGCTTTGCGGTGTGCACATCATCAGAACGAGCACCCGCGATGGGCTGGTAGCGGGCTTGTAACTCGCGATAAAGCAGACCTTAGGAGCCTCATCGTTCAAACGAATTCCAAAAGCCTTCTCGCAAAACAACGGCTATCAATCCGACCGCCAATGCTCCACCGACGATGCACACAAATCCGGCAAAACCTGAGTGATAGAGCCCCCATCGGGGCCGCAGCCAAACCCATAGCCCAGCGATCGCGCCCACCAGTGCGCCAAAAACAAAGTTCATCCACAGTGCAATCCAGTCAGTTTTCTTTTGCTTTGGCATTATTTGAAACCCTAGGGTGTGTCACGGACGACCGGTTTCGCAGCAGACGCGAAATTCACGGGTGACAGGTCAAGGGCACTGGATTGAAATTCCACTAAGCTGTCATTCATCAGTACCCGCTTCCGCCCCACAACAGTTTAAGCCCCTCCGCGCTGAACCCAGTTTAGTTGACTGCGTATACAAGACGCTATAACTTTAATAGCTGGTTACGCACATTCCACGAGGGCTAGTGGCCAATTTCATTGTGGAGTCAGCTGTCAGACGATCCCTGCAACACTTCAAACGCATCATTGCAAGACAAATGAATTCTGCCGGTCAAGCTGCGCCACAGCGGGGTGCGCGCCATGCGGTCTTGCACCGGGCCCTTTACTTCTGCCAGGTGCAGCTGGATGGAGCGCTTACCAAGGTCTTCGCAAATTTCCGTGAGTGCCTCCAGGGCGGTCATGTCAACACGGTTGACGGCGCTCATCACCAGCACCACGTCATGTACTGCGGGGTCGTGGTTGACGATTGCACTCAATCGGGCTTCAACCGCGCGCAGGTTGCCAAAAAACAAGCTTTCGTCCACGCGCAAGAACACGACACCCGCAATGGTTTCAACACCGTGGCGCTCTACGTTGCGAAAATGCTCGGTGCCAACGATGCGCCCCATCACCGCAATGTGCGGTGTGCTGGCACGATAGAGCAGCGATGCCAAAGACAGCCCTATGCCCAGCGCAATACCCCACTGCAACCCGAACACAACCACACCCAACGCCGTACCCAACAGAGCGACACCATCGGCTTTGTCGTAACGCCAGGCACGCCGCAGGGCACCCACGTCAACCATGCTGAGCGCTGCCACCATGATGCTGGCCGCCAACACCGCCAGCGGCATGCGTGTGAAGCCAGTAGTACCCACGATCAGTATGAGCAGCATAGAAAGGGCGGCCACCACGCTGGCCAAGGGCGTTTGCGCACCTGCCGCCACATTCACCGCCGTACGCGAGATGCCGCCGCCCACGGGCATGCCGCCGCAGAATGCAGCCACCATGTTGGATGCGCCAAGTCCAACCAGCTCTTGGTTGGCATCAATGCGTTCGCGGCGCTTAACCGCAAGCGCTTGCGCCATGCCAATGTTTTGCACCGTACCGATAAAGGCCACGCTGAGCGCCGGTAAAGCCAACAAACCAATATGGCTGACTTCCGGCAATATGAACCCCATGCCAGAGCCACCTTGCCCAATTGCACCCACCACTGCAACACCATGGTGCAGATCCAGATCAAGGACCATCACCGCCGCCGTGGCACACACCACCACGACCAATGGCATCAAACGCACGACAGCGTCGGTACGTGGCTTTTGAACACCCATGCGCAGCAGCACACTGCCCATGAAATACTTCGAAAACAGCAGCACCGCAAAGCCTGCGGCACCAATGAGTGTGGTTGTAGGTTTAAGTTGCGGCAGGGCTTGCAGCGTAGCGACTAGCAATTGCCAAATGTCTTTGCCATGTGCGTCCAAGCCCAACAGGACTTTCAACTGACTGATCACAATGAGCACGGCTGCGCCGGAGATGAAGCCGCTCACCACCGGGCGGCTCAAGAGATCTGACAGAAAGCCCAGCTTCAACACACCGAACAGCCACACCAGAATGCCGGAGAACAATGCCAAGCCTGCCGCCAAGGTCACATACTCAGCACTAAAAGGAGCGGCCAACGGACTCAGCACGGAAAACGTCACGATCGCGGTCACCGCGACCGGGCCCACCGCCTGCGTCATGCTACTGCCCCACAGCGCGTAGGCAATGACCGGGAAAATGCTCGCCAGCAGACCGGCCTGTGGCGGTAGGCCTGCCAATAGTGCATAGGCCAAGTTTTGCGGCAGCACCAGCACTGCAGTAACAATGCCGGCCAGCACATCGCTAGAAAAATGCTGTTTCGGGTAGTGGGTGATCCAATGCGGAATGAATCGCTGCATCACAGTCTCGCCCGTTCATTTGTCCACAAACGCGCGCTCGATGACGTAATGCCCGGGGCGGCTCATATTGCCCTCTGCCAAGCCAAGTTTGTCTAACAGCGTACGTGTGTCGCGCAGCATCTCTGGGCTGCCGCACAACATGAATCGATCCGCATCCATGCTGATGGGTGCCAAACCAATGCTTTTGGGCAATTGACCAGACTCCAGCAGCGTGGGAATGCGACCTTGGTTGCGGAACGCTTCTCGCGTGACCGTCGGGTAGTACAGTAGTTTGGACCGCACATTGTCTCCGAGCCATTCGTTCTTGGGTAGGTCTTCCAGGATAAGCTTGTCGTATGCCAGTTCATTGACATGTCGACAACCATGCACCAGAACGACCTTTTCAAACTGATCATACACGTCGGGGTCGCGGATGACACTCATAAAGGGTGCCAGCCCAGTGCCGGTCGACAACAAATACAAATTGCGGCCTGGCAGCAGGTTTTGTGTGAGCAGTGTGCCTGATGCCTTTCGCCCAACCACGATGGTGTCGCCGCACTGTATGTGTTGCAGGCGCGAGGTCAGTGGTCCATCTGGCACCTTGATACTCAAAAACTCCAGCGTCTCTTCGTAGTGCGGACTCACCATGCTGTAGGCCCGCAGCAACGGTCTTTCGTTGACCATCAGCCCAATCATGGTGAACTGACCGCTTTGGTAGCGAAAGCCTGGGTCGCGCGTGGTGGTGAAGGAAAAAAGACGGTCTGTCCAGTGGTGCACGCTCAACACCTTGGCATCAAAGAAGTTGCTCATGCGATGCTGGCCACGCAGTTCATTGTTGAAAGTTCATGCAAATAGGCCCAGGGGTAGATACCCCGGTTGTGTCCATCGTCAAAACACAGCTGCACGCCAAACTCGCCCACCGGCAGCATTTCTGTCAAATAGACACCATGTGCCGCACGGGGTCCCGTACCACCACGGCGCAAGGACTCACAGCTTGCGCAACGGCATGCGCCACGCAGCACATGCGACGCAAGGCTTGCATGCACGCCGTCGCTCCAGAATAGCTCCACCACCCCAGTCGCTTGGTGGTGCACCACACGCAGCGGCAATGCCGCAGAAGCGGTCACTGGATCACCTCAGCAATTCCTTGGGGACCAACCTCAGTGCTAAGGCCAGCAAGGCCGCCCTGTTGCAGTTCGCCCCCCATTGCAGCCAGGCTCTCTTCCCGGATCAAGGCCTTGATGGAATGGACGAGCGCTGAGAACTCTGGAGAAGAAGTCATCTCAGGCGTTCGTGGCCGTGGAAGCGGCACAACAATCTCGGCCTTGATACGACCCGGGTGCGCCGTCATCACGTAAATGCGATCCGATAGAAAGATAGCCTCGTCGATGTCGTGGGTGATAAACAAGACCGATATACGCAGGCGCTGCCACATATTGGTCAAAATCTCTTGCATCACAATCCGCGTCTGCGAGTCCAGGGCACCAAAGGGCTCGTCCATTAATAGCACTTGCGGACTGGTCGACAGCGCACGCACAATGCCCACGCGCTGTTTCATGCCACCAGACAGTTGATCGGGGTAGTGGTTTTCAAACTGCAGCAGCCCGGCCAAACCCAATAGGGTCCGTGCGCGGGTCTCACGTTCTCTGGGCGACACACCTTGAATTTTTAACCCAAACTCCACGTTCTTGCGCACCGTCATCCACGGGAACAGTGAGTACTGCTGAAAGACAACGCCACGGTCTGCGCCTGGGCGCTCGACGCGCGCGCCATCCAAAAGGAACTCGCCAGAGCTTGGCTGCACAAACCCTGCAGCCACGTTGAGCAGACTCGATTTGCCACACCCAGACGGGCCAATCAGTGACACGAATTCCCCAGGCTTCACATGAAAGGAAACACCGTGAACAGCACTCACAGACTTTCCGTTGGATGTGAAACGGATGGCAACGTTGCGCGCCTCCATATGCCCGCGCACGGCGCAAGGGAGCTCGGTTGTCGCGATGGTCATGAATTGCCTCCAGTCGTGGACCGCGCATTCCAGGGCATGGCCAACCGTGCGGCCAAACGAATGGTGCCACTGCACAACAAGCCCAAAATACCAATGGTGATCATGCCCAATGCAATCTCCGCGTAGGAAATCAGCGAGTAAGCCTCCCACGTAAAGTAGCCGATACCAAACTGGCCAGAAATCATTTCAGCGGCAATGAGCGAAACCCACGCCACACCCATGCCCACGGCAAGCCCCGTAAAGATATGCGGCAGCGCGCCCGGCAGCACGACTTCCAGCAAGAGGGTCCGCTCGCGTGCCCCCAGCGAGCGCGCAGCCCGCAAGAGCACAGGATCAATCGCCTCCACACCGTGAATACTGTTCAGCAGAATCGGAAAGAATGCGCCGAGGAACGTGATGAACACGATGCTCACTTCATTGCTAGGCCACAGCATGATGGACATGGGCACCCATGCAATGGCAGGTATCGGCCGAAAGACTTCCAGTGCTGGCATGCTGAATTGGCGCACCCAGTGGTAGCGGCCGATCAGCAAACCCAAGCCAACACCCAGTACGCTTGCGACCGCAAAGCCCAACAAAATGCGACGCACGCTGATGCCAATATTGTTGATGAATTTGGTGGACTGGTTGACCTCCAGCGCTTTCGCAAAAACCTCTGAAGGACTTGGAATGTTGTTGAACCGAACGTAAAAATCCAACCGGTAGTGCGTAGCCAAATGCCATGCCAACAGAACCCCGCCAATAGAAACCAGTGCCGCAAGCCATGCCACCATTTGGCCACGGGCCCAATCCCACAGCACACTGCGCCGCTGCGCAACCGATGCAATGCGCAAGACGACTGGAGCGCTCCGAAATGCGGCACCCTGAGTTGCATTGACAGCAGCCGTGGTGCCTTCGCCGACGGGGGACGGCTGCGCCGCGGCGTGCGCGTCCTCAGGGAATCGTATGGCGGCGTGCATGGTGCTACTTCAAGCTTGCGAGCGTGGCGGCAGGTGCCACCATGTTCAGCGCTTCGGTATAGGTTGCGAACTTGCCGCCGATACGCACGGCTTCTGCCTCAGCGTCTTTCTTCAGCAGATACGGTACTACTTGGGTGGCTTTGGCATTGCTCGTGTCCACCGCGTAGAACGCCTTGTCAGCAAACACCTTGATACCTAAAGCCTTGTCAAACAGATAGGCCGTTGCAACTTTCTTGCCCTCTGCCTGGTACTGTCGGATGCCTGCCAATGTGCAGCTTGGTGAACTGATAGGAAGAATCTCACCGGTTGAAAGCCAGATTTCTCCTGCCTCTTTGGGGCGGCTCACGGCACGCTTGCACACCGGGTCATTGCCACCAATATCGTAGTTGGCCAGTGTTTGTTTTTGCGCTTCGTAGTCTTGACCGCGCTCCTTAAAGGCTTGCCGTACATAGGATTCGTTGACCCATGCATTGAGGTCAAACTCTTTCACCCGACCCAGCTTGTTGAGCACGCCAAAGGCGGTCTTGATGGTGTCCAGCCAGCGCGGTTTGATGGTGGGGTCCAGGGTGTGAATGCCGCCTGGCCCTAAGAACATGTAGGCTACTTCTTTCTCAATCTTGGTCCACTCCTCCACCTTGGCCATGGCGGCCTTGGGATCTTTACGCACCCAATCATTGGCTTCCATCAGCGCACGGATATAGGCCACTACCGCTTCGGGGTACTTCTCTGCAAAGTCCTTGCGCACCACGACACCGTGGAAGGTAGGAACCTTGGTCTGCGCGCCGTCAAAAATCTTCCGTGCAAATCCGCGGTAAGGGAGCAGGTCTGCAAACGGGACAAAGTCTCCGTGTCCGTCAATCTTCTTTTCCTGCAGATTGGTCGTGCCCACTTCGGGGCTCTGGCTCACCAGGTTCCAGAAGTTGTCCGGCCAGCCGCGTTCTTGCATAGCCTGCAGCATCATGCCGTGGGCTGCGGAGCCAAATGGCACGGAGACATTCTTCCCCTTGAGGTCTGCCAACTCATAGTACGGGCTGTCTTTGTGGACCACGACGCCATTACCGGAACCAAATGCGTTGTACGCAATGATGGCCACCAGCTGTGTTTCGTTGCCTCGGTTTTGCTGTCCGGTCGCGCCATTCACCAAGAGCGGGTAGTCACCCATCATGCCGATTTGCAATTTGTTGGCGACCATGCCGTTGGTCACTGGCGGCCCTGACGTGAAGTTTTGCCAGTCCAGCTTCCAGGTAATGTTTTGGTACTTGCCAGTTTTGGGCAGGTACTTTTCCATGAGCTTGAGTTCTTTGATCGCAATGCCGCCGGTGATGGTGTTGGTGGTGGTGTTTTGGGTCCCAATGCCTATCGTGACCTCTTGCTTGTCCAGCGCCATGGCATGCACAGGCAAGAGTGACAACGACACCAGCACCACGAGGCTGCAACAGCCTTCCAATAGTTGGGTCAGAGGATTGCAGAAAGTCGCTTTCATGTGGATCTCCAGTGAGGTTTAAAGAACCGGTGCAGTACTAAGGTTGGACAGTGCAATTTCGATGCCAGTGGCGGTGGCTGTATCAAGCGTGTTCGGTCAAAAACTGGCGCTTGTCCTTTTTGTCCGCCCATTCGTCAGCATCGGACAATGGGTCAGTGGACGCAGTAATCAGGGGCCACTGCTGCGCAAGCCTGACGTTGAGTTCCAGAAATTCCAACTGGCCTTGCGGCAGATCTTTTTGGTCCACGATGGCTTCCACCGGACACTCTGGAATGCACACGCCACAGTCGATGCAGACTTCAGGGTTGATCACCAAAAAGTCGGGACCCTCGTGAAAACACTCTACGGGGCATACACCAACACAATCGGTGTACTTGCAGCGAATGCATGATTCGGTTACTACGTGCGTCATGTTGGTGCTCCTTGCACGGTGCTGTGCATCTGGATAGATGTCAGCGCCAGCCGGGCTAGTTTGCGAACATCTGGATCGCTGTCTTTGAGTGCCCGTTCGAGCGAAACAATGGCGCGTGGGTCCCCAATCTCACCCAATGCAATGACACACTCTTTGCGCAGATTGCTTACCTCATGGGTGGTGGCCGTGCACAGAACTTGCACACCGGCAGTGGCTTTGAGCTTGCCCAAACTGCGTGCCGCCTTTACCCGCACCTGCCAGTATTCATCGTCCATGGCGCGCACTAGATCGGGCACCCCCAGCAATGAGCGCGTCTTGGCAAACGTAGTGGCGGCTTCTTCGCGCACCTGCCACGCCGCGTCGCTCATGGCGCGGCTCAGTGCCGGGTGCACGCTCACATCGGTTGCGCCGGTGGCATATCCCAATGCACCAACTGCAACGCGACGGACCTCGGCATCCGGATCATGTGCCGCCACCTTGGTCAAGGCAGAGATGGCCTGGGGCCGCTTCAAGTAGCCAAGCACACCAACCGCCGCACGGCGCACACCCGCATCGGTATGCGACAAGGCTTCGAGCGCCGGGTCAAAGGCCGCATCCACCCGCAATGCTTTGATGGCCTGCAGTGCAGCGGCCTGTACCCCGGGGTCGGCATCTACAAGGTAGGGCAATAGGGGAACCGCAGATGCTGGATCTTTGAGCTCCGCCAGCGTGTAGGCCACAGCACTGCGTACGGCGGCATCACTGTCTTTGAGCAAGGGCACCAAGGCGACCAGTACCTCCATGTCCTCAAAGCCTTCCAATGCCTTTGCAGCTTCCAGCCGCACCAGCGCATCCGAGTCAGCCAGTGCCGCCGTCAACAGCGGTGCAATGTCGTCCTCTTCGTCGGTATAGGGTAGGTCAATAACTGCCACGCGGCGCACGCCGGGATCGGCATCGCGCAGTCGTTCATGGATGGTGGTGTGTGCAGGATGGGCCATGACTATCTCAGCAAGTAGGGGATGTTGACGTGAACGGCACCGGTTGGGCAGTCCTTCTCACAGGGCATGCAATACCAGCATTCGTCAAATTTCATGAACGCTTTGTTCTTGACGAAGTCAATGGCGAGCACATCCAGCGGACATACGTCCACGCACACGGTGCAGCCTTTGTCGGCAATGCATAGCTCTTCATTCACCACAACGGGTGATTGGGTTCGGGTAGTGGCAATGGTCATAGCGCGTCCTTGGAATTTTTTTGGTGGCTGTGGGTTCGATCACGCGGCCTGCGCAGTGGGCGCTGGACTAGCAACACGCAGGCGTTGGTAGGCCGACTTTTCTTGCTCGCTGAGTTCGACCACGTAGGGTTCAATTTCACGCTTGCGAAACTTGGCATTGCCATCGGCGTCGCTGGTCACATTGGTGTGGCAGAACCAGTTTTCGTCGTCTTTCTCGGGGTAGTCCACACGCAGGTGGTACAAGCCCCAGCGGCTTTCGGTGCGGTAGAGCGATGCACGCGCAGCCAGCTCCGCACAATCCCGAATGGTGTGGGCCTCCATGGCGCGCATCAGCTCATGCGGGTCTTCGGCAACCATATCGTTGAGGTCTTCTTTGATTTCAGCAAAACGTTGCAGACCGATCTCCATCTTGCGGGTCACCTTGGGCGGCTGCAAATAGTCGTTCACGATACGGCGTGTCTTGTATTCCACCTGAAAGGGTGTCAGCCCTTCGGTGCGCGCCAGCGGCGCCATGATGCGCGCGCGTTCTGCATGCACACGGTCTGGGTCAATGGACGGTGCACTGGTGCCGGACACATAGTCCGCTGCGTTTTCACCGCAGAACTTGCCGTATACAAACGCACCGAGCATGTAGTTGTGCGGGATGCTGGCGCAGTCTCCCGCCGCATACAAGCCGGGTATGGAACACTCGCCACGCTCGTTGGTCCAAATACCGGAAGCACTATGGCCGCTGCAAAATCCAATTTCAGAGATGTGCATTTCAATCATGCTCTTGCGGTAGTCGGTGCCGCGCCCTTCGTGAAAGCGCCCACGGCTTGGCCGTTCGTTCGTGTGCAAGATGTGCTCGATCTCGGAAATGGTTTCTTCCGCCAAGTGGTCCAGCTTCAAGAACACGGGGCCTTTGCCGCCCTCCAGTTCGTTAAAGAACTCCATCATCATCTGGCCGCTCCAGTAGTCGCACTCAATGAAGCGTTCGCCCGCATTGTTGGACGTGTAGCCGCCAAACGGGCCTGTCACATAGGCACATGCCGGGCCGTTGTAGTCCTTGATCAAGGGGTTAATCTGAAAGCACTCCAGATTGGTCAACTCCGCCCCGGCGTGGTATGCCATGACGTGACCTTCTCCGCAGTTGGTGGGGTTCTCGTAGGTGCCAAATAAATAGCCTGACGATGGCAAGCCCAGCCGCCCAGCCGCGCCTGTGCAAATGACTACTGCTTTGGCTTTGATCACGTAAAAATCTGCAGTGCGGCAGTCGAACCCCATGACGCCGGTAATCTCGCCAGCGGGTCCCGTTAGAAGCCGCGTGGCAACTACCCGATTGGTGATTTCGACACGGGCCTTTTTGAGCTGCCGATACAGCACGCGCTTCATGTGATGCCCCTCTGGCATGGGCAACACGTAGCTGCCAATGTGGTGCACCTTGCGCACAGAGAAATCGCCCGTTTCGTCCTTTTCGAACTTGATGCCCCAGCGGTCCAGTTCTTCAATCATGGAAAAGCTGTTGGCCGCATACGCATACACTCCCTTCTGGTCCACGATGCCGTCGTTGGCCACCGTGATTTCTTTGGTGTACTGCTCGGGCGTGGCATGGCCGGGAATGACAGCATTGTTCAAGCCGTCCATACCCATGGAAATGGCGCCGCTGCGCTTGACATTGGCTTTGTCCAACAGAAGTACGCGCAGCTTGGGATTCTTCTCTTTGGCCTTGACCGCGGCCATAGGCCCGCCGGTGCCGCCGCCTACTATGACAATGTCGTATTCGAGTTCGATGGTTTGCATAGATACCTTTGTGTGACTTTTAGAAGGATTTGGCGGGGTGCACCGGTACGCGATCGACGCGCACCTTGTACTGAAATGCATCACCGCGGTAATACAGGTGTTCGTAGTCGATCGGCGTGCCATCGCTGGTGTGCGTGGTGCGCTCGATCACCAAGACCGGCGAACCCTCTTCCACACGCAGGTGCTGCGCCAGGTTTTCGTCTGCCAAGGTAGAGCCAATTTGCAGGTCGGCGTGCCCAAGAGAAAGACCGTAGTCGTTTTCTAAAATGACGAACACGTCGCGCCCTGCCAAGTCCTCTTTGGCCAGCCGCATGCCAATAGAAGTGGGTAGGTAGGTAACATCGAGCGAGATAGGTTCGCGGTTCAAAAACCGCACGCGCTGCAGCTCGGTCACCTTGGCTCGCTTGGGCAAGTGCAAGCGCTCTTGCACTTGGGGTGTTGGCACGACCTGCTTGAGCGAGACCACGCGTGCAAAGGTTTCGTAGCCCATCTGCCGCATGGCTTCACCGAAGCCCTGCAAGCGCCCCAGATCCTGAAATGCTTTGGGCTTTGAGACAAAGGTGCCCTTGCCGTGGATGCGAAAAATCAACCCTTCATTCTGCAAATCACTCAGGGCCTGCCGCACGGTGATGCGGCTGACGCTGAACATTGCCATCATCTCGCTTTCGGACGGCATTTGCTGGTGGGGCTGGTACGTGCCGTCGAGTACTCGGCTACGCAGAATCTCCTTTATCTGCGCATAAAGGGGGGTCGGAGAAAGTGGCTCAATCGCTGTGGGCGACGGTGCTGGCACACCGCTGGTACCGACCGCTCGCAGAACACTGGAAAATGGTTTCATGCTCTTTTGCCACTATCTTGTTATGACAAGTTATGTTCAGCAAAAGTCGTGCCATCGGTTTTGTGGTGTTTTAGGTGTTCAAGGGGCAGGCGCTAACGCACCATGCGATGGAATGGTGCGTTTTCAGTCTGGAATTGGTGCGCCTACGCACTGCAAGTGGTGCGCTGTGCGCAAAGAATGCGTAGGGGCTGATACATCAGGCCATCGACGCAGTCCGCGCGTCGAGGCTGACGGTGGCAGACCTAATCGGGCCTAAGCTGCATCAGTAAACGTATGAACATCCGGAAGGTTGTTCTTCAACCATTCGTGGTCAAGCTGCAACGCCTTGAGTACATCTTCTGGCAATGCGTCGATGGTGTCGGCGGCTGACTTGGGGTCTTCGATCGTGATCTCTGCGAGCAGCATTGCAACGTGAACGACTGCCGCCAGGCGGGAAAACGGCTTCGCAGACAGCGGCTCTGAGGAGAACTCCAGCCCCCGCACCACGTCTGCAGGGAAATGCCAGCGCCGCGCCATTTCACCGGTGATGTGGCCTTCGGAAAAGCCGACCAAGCGGGCCTCGCGCTCCCAGCGGCCACCCGGGGCGTGGGGGAGCTTTTCGATTTCCGCGAGTTTTGCAGGCTCTTTTTGGGCAATGATCAGTTCCCCCAAGCGCACCATAAAGCCTGTCAGCCATGCTTCTTGGGAATCAGCACCAATGGTGCGCGCCAACCAGTGCGAAAAACCCGCACACGCCATGCTTTCCTTCCAGAACTCGTCCCGGTTCAGGCCTGCACTCATGGGGAAACTGCTGCTCATGCACGCCGAGAGGCACAGAGTGCGCACGTGGTTGAGCCCCACCAGCGTAATGGCATCGTCTACCGAACTGACTTTGCGCGGCAGGCCAAAACGTGAGCTGTTGGCCAGGCGGATGAGTTTGGCCGTCAGCGCCGGATCACGTGATATGGAACTGCGCACCTTCTCGAAGGGAATGTCGTCGTCATTGAGCGACTTGATCAGCAGCTGCGCCACTTCGGGCATGGTGGGCAACTGGATGTTTTCAAAATATTCTGCAATGCCTGACATGTCAAAACGCTCCGTCTGTTGGGTGAGATACATGGATACACACGTTGTATGCAGCCTGACCGTAGATTACAGGAGAAAAACCAAGAGAAAATGAAAAAAATGACTGGGGTTTACGCTTGCTTGCAACACGGCGTTGAATAGGCCATAGTGGAACACTTCCATCAATCTCCACCGCCACCGCATCCACCGCCGCAGCCGCTGCCACCGTCCCCTCCACCATCGGCACCACCAGCCCCGTCGCCAGACGACGCATCGCAGCCACCAAAGCCATCGGCATCGCCAGACGCACCACTGCCCCCACCATCTCCAAAGCTGGTGCCGCAGTAGGCATCGGACCCACTTTGGCGGTTGATGTCACTGCAATCGGGCAAGTAACTAAAGCCGCCGGGAATGGCGAATTTCTTGTCCAGCGCAAACAGCAAAGGCAAGCGACTGGGCTTGCGCGGATCAATGCTCTCCTCCTTGCACGCCCAGTACCAGGTGCGGCGCAGGCCGTCATTGCGCTTGGGGTCGCGCCCTAGCACCTCCGCCGGCGTGTGGTGCATGGTCGCTCCAAAGGCCGTGTTGCACCACGCCGCGTAGCCGCGGGTGTGCAGAATGAACTCGTGCCATGCAGCGTCCACCACCTGCGATGGCATGGCGACAAATTGCCGCTGGCTGCGCAAATGGGCCATAAAGAACTGGCGCAGCCCGTGCAGCACCAATTCCACATCACGCACGCCCAGCTGGGGGTACTGGGCGCGCAGCTTGGCACCCAGGTAGCGGGGGAAGTGGGAGTCGCGAATGAACTGGCGGCGCAAGCTGGCCTCCCAGGCGCGCAAGGCCATGAACAGCGCAAAGCCGAGGAAAACCGCGACGAACATCAGCACCAAAAACAAACGGCCACCGGGCCGCGCGCCATAGACAAAACCAGGTGATAGAAGCAACACAGGCCACTTGCCAAAGGCCAATAATTGGATGCGACGCTTCAACGTGGCCCTAATCGCGGGTAGCGGCATAGCGTTCCTCTTCTTGCAAGCGTAGTAGTCGGCGCTGCACCTTGCCGGTGGTCGTCATGGGCAGCGCATCCACAAATTCAATCTCTTTGGGGTACTCGTAGGGTGCCAGCAAATCCTTGACGTGGGCTTGGAGTTCCGCAACAAGCTTTGCATGAAATGCGGCCATAGCCCCCGTATTATTTGCGTAAGCAGCTATCAAATCAGGAGTAATTACAACGTAGGCTTTGACCGCGGCGCCACGCTCGGCATCCGGCTTGGGTACCACCGCGGCGTTCACCACGGCAGGGTGCTTGACCAGGCAGTTCTCGATTTCCCCCGGACCAATGCGGTAGCCAGCTACCTTGAACACATCGTCTGAGCGCCCCTGGTACCACAGGTAGCCATCCGCATCACGCACGGCCTGGTCCCCGGTACGGCACCAATCGCCGGTAAATTTGGCCTGTGTGGCAGCTTCGTTTTTCCAATAGCCCAGAAACAGAATGGGGTTAGGCTGGCCGTGTACATCGAAACGGTTGAGGGCAACGTCGCCAGGCACGCCAACCGGGCATTCATGCCCCTCGTCGTCGATCACCTGGACCCAATGCCCGGGGTAGCCCATGCCCATGCTGCCGGGCTTTGAAGGCCACATGACATTACAGTTTCCCACGATGTAATTGATTTCGGTCTGCCCAAACATTTCATTGGGCTGCACGCCAAGCTGCTGCGTGCAATAGGCAAATGCAGCGTCACCCACCGCCTCCCCCGCACTCATGATCGCACGCAACTGTAGACCGAACTGCTGGCGCACCGTACGTTCTGCCGTGCCGGGGCAGGCCTTCATCATGGCCCGCAGTGCTGTGGGAAAGATAAAGGTGTGGGTCACGCCACACTGCCCCATTAACTCCAGCGCGGCTTGTGGATCAAAGCGCGCAGCGTGCGCCACGATGGGTCGTCCAAAGTAAAGCGTGGGCAGCAGGGCATCCATCAGCCCGCCGGTCCATGCCCAGTCCGCGGGGGACCAAAAAACAGCCTGCGTGTCGCTCTGATGGTGTGGATCAAAACCAAACCAGTTTTGGCTGGCCACAAAGCCCGGCAGGTTGCCGATCAGCGTGCGATGTGCCAGCAATGCACCCTTGGGGTTGCCCGTGGTACCGCTGGTGTAGATGAGAATGGCAGGGTCTTCTGCGCGCGTCTTTGCCGGTTTGAACTGGGTACTGAACTGCGCCAGCGTGTCGGCAAACTCGCAATCGGCATGGCCTTGCACGGCCTGTGGATCACCTACGCCCACCACGGTGCGCAGCAAGGGGCAGTGCTTGCGGGCCAGCAAAAGGTCGGGCAGCGCGGCAGCATCGGCAATGGCCAGAACCGCTTCGCTGTCTTGCAGGCGGTATTCCAGGGCGTCAGGCCCAAATAGCAGCGACAGCGGCATGGCCACCGCACCCATTTGCAGCACTGCCATATAGGCCACCGCGGTCTCAAAACCCTGCGGCATCACGATGGCCACGCGGTCGCCGTGTTGCACACCTAGCGCAACCATTGCGTTAGACAAGCGGTTGGCCTGCTCTTGCAGCATGACATAGGAGTAAAAAGTGCTCTCAGCCCTCGTAGAATAAGCATGAACAGCTACTCTTTTTGTAGCATTTTTTTGGTCAGCCCAACGGGCACAGCAGACTTGGGCGATGTTGAAATATTCAGGCACCGCCCACCTGAAGTTGCTGTGCAAGCGTTGGTACCCCTGTGGCAGCCCACCCAGCGCCACGCTTGCGCCTGCTGGGGCTGCTGTGGGGTTGTCACGGTGTTGGCTCACGTCCATTGCTTGGTTTCCGTATGATGGTTCGAATGTACCAAGTCAAACGAAAACCACAAAGCGAAACCGTTGCAATTCGCAACCTGTCGTACCACGTGCAAGTGTGGGGTGAACCCGCACCGGGCAAGATTCCACTGGTCATGGTGCATGGCTGGATGGATGTAGCCGCGAGCTACCAGTTTGTCGTCGACGCTTTTGCACAAGACCACTACATCATTGCACCCGACTGGCGCGGATATGGCCGCACGGCTAGCACTGTCGGGCCGTCCCAAGGCACTGACAATTTCTGGTTCGCTGACTACATGGCCGATCTGGACTTCTTGCTGGACCATTACGCACCACACAAGGCAGTCAACCTGGTCGGTCACAGCCTGGGTGGCAATGTAGCCATGGCTTATGCCGGCGTGCGGCCCGAGCGCATTCGCCGCCTGGTCAACCTGGAAGGCTTTGGCCTGCCCGACACCACACCCGACATGGCCCCTGCCCGCTACGCCAAATGGATGGATGAGCTCAAACAACTGCACCGTGGCGACATGGCGCTCAAAACCTACGACTCACTCGCCAGCGTAGCCCGACGGTTGATGAAGACCAACCCGCGCTTGACCCCTGACAAGGCGACATGGTTGGCACAGCATTGGGCAGAAGCTGGCACAGATGGCCAGTGGAGTATCTTGGGTCACCTTGCACACAAAGTCACCAGCGCACACCTGTTCCGGCAAGACGAAGTGGTCGCTCTCTACCGCTGCATCAGCATGCCGGTGCTATCCGTAGAGGCGTCGGACGACAGCCTGGCCCTGTGGTGGAATGGCAAGTTCACACTAGACCAGTACCATGAACGGCTGCGAAACGTCCCGCAAGTAGAAATTGCGACCATTCAAGACGCCGGCCACATGCTGCACCACGACCAACCCGACGTGCTGGCGGCCATGATTGAACGTTTTATTGCTTGACACCATTACCTGACACCGGCACCACCTTTGCTAACCTTGTGATACATGAACACCACTTTTGACTCCAGCACCGCCCCACAGAACCCTGCCATCAGCAATCCCCGTGTCAATCTGGCGCTGCAAGGCGGCGGATCGCATGGCGCCTTTACGTGGGGCGTGCTTGACACCTTGCTCGACGATGGTCGCGTTGGATTGGAAGGCATCAGCGGCACCAGCGCCGGAGCCATGAATGCAGTGGCAATGGCCCATGGCTTTGCACAGGCACAAGGCAAATCACCCGAAACAATGCGCGACTCAGCCCGTGCCGCGCTCAAGCAGTTTTGGGACGGCATTGTGGACATGGGTGCGGTCGGCAACTCCATCTCGCAAGCCCAGCGCGCACCGTTTGATATCTTGTTTGGTGGCTTTGGCGGCCTGACGGGCAACCACTCCCCCAGCAAGCTGATGACCGATGCCATGACCAGCCTGTGGACCATGACCATGTCGCCCTACCAGAGCAACCCGCTGGACATCAACCCGCTCCAGGATTTTTTGGAAGACAACATTGATTTTGAACAGTTGTCCGCCTACAAGGCGCTCAAGGTGTTTGTCGTAGCCACCAACGTAAAAACCGGCAAGGCCGAAGTCTTTTCTGGCAAGCGGCTCAGCGCCAAGGCGGTCATGGCCTCGGCATGTCTGCCCACCGTATTTCAGGCAGTGGAGATTGCTGGTGAGCACTACTGGGATGGCGGTTTCTCGGGCAACCCGGCCATTCACCCTTTGATCTACGACTGCAAGAGCCCCGACATCGTGCTCATCCAGATCAACCCGATCAAACGCGACGCGCTACCTACCAATGCCGGTGACATCATGGACCGGGTGAACGAAATCACCTTCAACTCGGCCCTGATTGCCGAAATGCGCGCGATTGACTTTGTCAAACGCCTGTTGGCCCAGGGCAAACTAGACCCGGCACACTACAAGGATGTGCTAATGCACCGCATCGATGGCGGGGAAATACTGGAGGGCTTTCATGCTTCCACCAAATCTGCAACTGATGCCAAGCTCATCCACACCCTGCGCGACTTGGGACAAGACTGCGCCCGCCAATGGCTGGCCCGGCATTTCTCGGCATTGGGTGTTGCCAGCAGCGTCAACCTGGGCCGTGACTATTTGGATGACTTGCGCGTTCCCACGCGGTAGGCCTTTCGCAAAGCACTCACCACGTGCAGCATCGGCTATGGGTCGACGCTTGGCGGCAAGTTTGTGGCGCAACCACCGCATTGTTGCAATGCAATATAAAATGCGCGCTTTGGGACAACTTGCCTTGGACCACTACCGGTCAACCAATCACCCGGAGTTTGCATGCAATTAACAGCTACACCCCCCTTGGAGACGCAATCAGCCAATCGAACTGGATCTGGTGAGGCTAAGTCTGTCACCGCAGGTATCCAAGGGCTGGGTGTTGAACCGAGTGCCCACAGCAACAATAGGGTGCATTCCTTAGGAGCACCGCTGAATTCCGAGGCTCTCACGGCAATTGCTAGCGGTTCAAATCTTTCACCCAAGGAACTGGAGCGCGAGATCAACGCTCTCACTCCGTTGACCCTCGCGCAAAAACTTGCCGCTATGCAAGAGTCCATCGGACGCCCGGAGCAGTTAACGCCCGAAAAAGCGCGTGATACGGCCCTAAAAATTGCCGCAGTCCAATATTTCCTTGCCATGGAGATGAGTTCCCCTCAAGGAATCAACAGGAAAGAGGCTGCGATACCAAGCAATGAGGACCTTATCAGCACGACAAAAGACTTTCAGCGAAACTTGCGAAAAATTACGATCTTGCAAGACTTTTTGACGCAAGAAGGGCACCTTCCTGCGACTGACTATCAAAGAAAAATCGCTGATTTGAAAGTCTCTATCAAAGGCAATACACAACTGACACCACTCCAAGCCGAGCAGATTCATGAAGGCATGCTGGTAAAAATATTGGAACAGCAACTAGCAGCTGAGATGCAATCGACGGTTGAAACCTATACAGCACTGGGAAAGCAACTACTGACCACTCCCGAACAAGACCGCCCAAACATCGAGCGGCAACAGCGAGAGGTAAAGGATCTTCATCTGCGTCAGCTAATGGCGAGCATTGAGGCGACTATTCCCGTTGATGCCACGATGACCGATATTTGGACGAAGTATGGTCAGGCCTCAAAACTTGAATTGAAGCCGTTTGCACATCAGTTGGGATATGGTTTGGATGCACAAGATGCAAAAGAAAATGCATTGAAGCCACCAGAAACTATGCGTGTCAGCGATGTGGCAATTGTGCTTGCGAAGCAGGTGCAAGCATTGACTTTAGGCGTGACGCAGCAAGCCGCACCAGGTGCGTCTCCAATTCCAGCGGAACCTAATAAGGGCCCTTAGAAATGGTCTAGGTAGCGCGCACCACTCGGCGAGGCAAGTCTATAGTTTCCAAAACACGAGATTGGAAGCGCGTGCGTTCGAATGTGACTCACTACCTTGCATTCTTGGTGCTGCTTCGGTGCCATCGCGAGCGATTGCCGCGGGTATCGGACCTCTATTGTGTGATGCAGCGTTCGGAATTACTTTCCGTAACACTTTAGCGTACCTTTGGTTCGCCAAACTCGGACGAGAACAACCGAAAGGGGCGTTGCACCCTGTCCCTCATCCAAGCCTTGGTGCTTTCCGCTAGTCGATCAGGGCCGCGTGTTCCTTGAACTTGTTGAAGGCCCCGCGCTTGGTCACTTGCATGGCCAAGTGCCAGGACATGTTTACCTAAAACAAACAATTCATGCACAAAACCATGCAACTCATTTGGAGGCAGTTGCTTTTTGTCTTACAGTTGTGACTAAAGCCCAAGTTTTAAGCATATACCATTGAGTTATGTCACCAAGATTGCAAATCAGCCCGAATACCCCAGACGTTGCATTATCGAACGCCAAGTTGATTGACGATTCTGTAGACAAGCCCAACAGTATTGATTACACCGTTCAAGCGGGGGACAACCATTGGAAGATCGCAGACAAGCTTGGTGTCGAGCCAGTGAAGCTGGCACAGCTGAATCCTGCCTTCGTGGGTGACTACCCGTCCAATATGCGCGTATTGAGGAAGGATGAGGTAATTACACTGACGCTTCCAGTTGGCCACAGCACCAGCCATTGGACAACGAAGTTTGTACAAACGGAAGCGGCCCCAACTGCAGAGACGCCAAATACCAAGCGTGTTGAACCCCATGCCGCCACCAACGTGGTCACTCTTTCAAAACAGCCCTTCCAGGAAGGAGCCCACCCCAGTTCGACAATCAAAGAGATTGTTGTTGGCAAAGTTGAAAATTTGGTCGAAAAGTCCAAGTCTTTGGCACACGAGGCCGCTGTATTGGCGCGCAATGAAGGTTTCTCCACGCAAATGAAATTTGCCGAAAGGGCCTTGTCAGAACTGCCGAGCGGCTTGCTGAAACACGCACTGGAGTCCGATGCTCCCAGTAAATATAACGTGAAAGTGGCCATGCTTCCTGGGCTAACAAACACGATGGAGTTTGACAGCGCGAAGCGAGCCAAAGATATTAAGTGGGTTTCGGGTCAGTCGATACCAGGAACCTCAAGCGTTCCACAGTATCCGTTTGAAGACTATCATCCGCCGGCTAAGGTACCGGTTGAAGAAAAAGGGCGTCACATTAAAGGAAAGGTTTCTCTCTTAGCACCGGCCCCGATTGTTGAACTTGACGTTTCAACATCCCGAACCCGATATTCCGGTTCTGACGGCGTGCGCGCCTTAACCATATCGGGCAGCATGGGCGCAATAGCGTCGGTCAATACTTCAATTGCCGATGTCAAGGTCGCTAGATTGGCCAATTTCAATGATTACACGGAGAAAAATCAATACACGTACTCCATGCTTGCATCGACAGCGCGCATCAAAGATATCGCAATGAACCCGGCTGAAATGCCCAACATTGTGACGCGCGAGCATGTAAAGACTGGCGATGTACTTTCTATAGATGCCGGTTTTACCAAAGTGACGGAAGTTGAAGCCCGTCTAGTGAGAGTACCGCTCACGCCCACAACATATGTAGTGGCGCCGCCCAACAAACAAAGCGTTCCACAGTATCCGTTGGAAGATTATCATCCGCCAACTAAGGTGAAAGTTGAAGGAAAAGAGCGTGGTGTGAACGCGGGCGGCTTTTACAAACATGATAATTCACACAATCAGGGGAACCGGGTGGTGCTGCGCGTTGCCAACAATCCTGAAACGGGTCAACCCACTCGCATGATCTTGTTGGCCGGGACCAACGATAGTGAAGTAACCAGAAATAGTCTGGGAGTGATCGGGGCTGTCTCCGGAAAATCCGGGATGGCCTTTGCAAAAATGGGGCAGCAAGGCGTAGACACAACAGACATGAATCGTTTTGGGTTTATCGAAGTTGAAACTGCTACCGAAGAAGGCCGCGCGGTTTATGACGCGGTGTTAAAAACACGCAGCGTTTCCAACCTTCCTGACTCACCCGCCATCAAGGCGAGAGGAACGCTCAGTTTTGACGCAAAAAATGATCAGACCTTGGCGGCCATGATGGTTTATCTAGAAGCGGGGCTCTCAGATACCGTTACGCGAGAGAACATGCGCGACCCGCGTGACTTTTCTGGACCAAAGGAATCCGCATTGCAACCCAGCGGTAAATTTACCCTGGGTGGATGGATGACAGTTTCTGATTCCCACGAAGTAGATTCGACTTCTTCCGCACACAGGCGTATCACCTTTGATCAGAAAGAAAAAGACTCGGTGTTTATGAGAAGTTCAGCCAACGCAAAGGGCGATGCCGGGGCAATCGATGCCGCTGCGGGATTCACACTGGGAAGGACTGACCCTGCCACCAAGCATGAAGATCAGGATGTAAAAACTGTGTGGAATCAGCAATGCACGGATGCCCAACAACTTGATAGTGATGAAAAGCGGCTCACAGCGAGGTTGGAGTGTGCTGCAGTCCATGTAGATACCCGCCAACTATTGCAGTTCCTGGACAACGATGCCGCTATAACACAGTATGCGCCCTCATTGAGCGTTGAAAGAGATGGACGGAAAGTTACGGTCTCGGAAGGTATCCATGCTTTAGAAGCAGGTGCTCAGGCCAGCGTTCAAATCCGGGTACAAGATCCTGATCAATTTAGAGATTGGATTTCCCAAGGGCTTGGAGCCAAGAATGACCACTATTTGGTAAATGACGCGCCAAGTAAGCCAACCGGAAATGCCCTGATTGACTGGTATCACAGAACTTCCGATGCCTTAGATCGGCTTGAGAAATTTGTTGACGCCTCGGAGCGCGAATACGAGCAGCGAGCAGACGACCTTTCGCGTAGAACACTCCCTGCGTCAAATGGTTTTCAAGCCGAAAGAATTCGCAATGCAAGCACGGAAGGCGAGTTCCGAGAGCTCTTCACACGCTTGGAGCCGGTAACTTTGTTGAACATGCTCCCTGAACTGCAAACCGTCGAAGGTGCCCCGAAGACGCCGATGCCAGCGCATGTGGTCATTTCGATTGGATCAACCCCAGAGGAATTGGCTGCGAAATAGCTTTTTTGCAGTCGGGTATGCACACGACGGCCCAAAGCGGGCAAACGAGCGGTGCGGGTGGTGCGGGGCCACCTAAAATGGCGGGTTAATCCAGTATTCACCGCATAGGACAGCACCATGGAAGCAGAACGCATCAACCTCATTGGCACCCAACTCGTTGGCCTCGCCGCAAGGACCCAAGAGTTACGGGGGTATCTTTGACTACGATGCCAAAGCCGAACGTCTGCGTACCGTTGTTGCCTCGCTAGAAGACCCAACCGTCTGGAACGACCCCAAACGCGCCCAGGAGCTGGGCAAAGAGAAAAAGGCCCTGGACGGCGTGGTGGTCACCATCACCAACCTGGAAAGTGAGCTCTCCGACAACCTCGAACTGTTTGAGATGAGCAAGGAAGACGGCGACGAGGCCGGCCTCCTGACCATCGAAGGCGAGACCGCCAAGCTGTCCGCCATCATCGAAGGGCTAGAGTTCCGCCGCATGTTCAGCAACCAGGCCGATCCGTTGAATTGCTTTCTGGATATTCAGGCCGGCGCCGGCGGCACCGAAGCCTGCGACTGGGCCAGTATGCTGCTGCGCCAGTACCTCAAATACGCCGAGCGCAAGGGCTTCAAAACCACCATCGAAGACGAAACCGCGGGTGACACTGCGGGCATCAAGGGTGCCACCATCAAGATCGAAGGCGAATACGCCTTCGGACTGCTGCGCACCGAGACCGGCGTACACCGCTTGGTGCGCAAGAGCCCATTCGACTCGTCTGGCGGTCGGCACACCAGCTTTGCCAGTGTGTTTGTTTACCCCGAGATTGACGACTCCATCGAGATCGAGATCAACCCGAGCGATGTGCGCACCGACACCTTCCGTGCCAGCGGCGCGGGTGGCCAGCACATCAACAAGACCGACTCCGCCGTGCGGCTGACCCACATTCCCACGGGCATCGTGGTGCAGTGCCAGGATGGCCGCAGCCAGCACAGCAACCGCGATGTCGCTTGGAAGCGCCTGCGTAGCCGCCTGTATGACTTTGAGCTGCGCAAGCAGCAAGAAGCGCAGCAAAAGTTGGAAGACACCAAGACCGACGTCGGCTGGGGCCACCAGATCCGCAGCTATGTGCTGGACAACAGCCGTATTAAAGACCTGCGCACCAATGTCGAGGTATCTGCTACGCAGAAGGTTTTGGATGGCGACCTGGATGTGTTTATTGAAGCTTCGCTCAAGCAAGGTGTCTAAAGACTGTACCCATACGCCTGCTGCCATGTGCAACACGCTGCCCGCTCACAACAACTAATTCTGGAGAATGCACATGCTGCAACGACGCGATCAAGAAGGCCCCGCCATGGTCATCAACCGGGCCGACTACACGGCCCCCGCCTACCGCATCGATACCGTGGAGCTCACGTTCGACCTGGACCCGGCCAAGACCCGCGTGCTGAACAAGATGACTTTGCGCCGCAACCCTGACGTGGCCGCGCAGCCGCTGAAGCTCGACGGGGAAGAGTTAAACCTTGCCCGCGTACTGGTCAACGGGCAGGGCACATCGTTCAAGATGGAGGGCGAGTGCCTGGTTTTAGAGAATCTGCCGGAGGGCAACGAGCCCTTTGAGCTGGAAATCTTCACCACCTGCGCACCCATCAAGAACACCAAGCTGTGCGGCCTCTACGTCAGCCAGGATTCGTTTTTTACCCAATGCGAGGCAGAAGGTTTCCGCCGCATCACCTATTTCCTGGACCGCCCCGACGTCATGGCCAGCTACACCGTGACCCTGCGTGCCGACAAGGCCAAATACCCCGTGCTGCTTTCCAACGGTAACCTGGTGGCAGAAGGACTGCTCGACGATGGACGCCACTTTGCCAAATGGGTTGATCCGCACAAGAAGCCCAGCTACCTCTTTGCGCTGGTGGCGGGCCAACTGGTGGCACGTGAACAGCGTATTACCTCGCGCGCTGGCAATGACCACCTTCTGCAAGTGTTTGTGCGCCCTGGCGATCTGGACAAGACTGAGCACGCGATGAACTCGCTCATGCACTCCGTGGCCTGGGATGAGGCCCGCTTTGGCCTGAGTCTGGACCTTGAGCGCTTCATGATTGTGGCAACGTCCGACTTCAACATGGGTGCCATGGAGAACAAGGGCCTGAACATCTTCAACACCAAGTACGTGCTGGCCAATCAAGCTACCGCTACCGATGTCGACTACGCCAACATCGAAAGCGTGGTGGGCCATGAATACTTCCACAACTGGACCGGCAACCGCATCACCTGCCGCGACTGGTTCCAACTAAGTCTGAAAGAAGGCCTGACGGTATTCCGGGACCAGGAATTCAGCATGGACTTGTGCGCCGACGCTTCGGCCCGCGCCGTTAAACGCATCGAAGACGTGCGCGTGCTGCGCACAGCTCAGTTCCCGGAAGACGCGGGCCCCATGGCCCACCCCGTGCGCCCCGACAGCTACATTGAAATCAACAACTTCTACACCGTCACCATCTACGAAAAAGGTGCCGAAGTGGTGCGGATGATGCAGACCCTGCTGGGCCGCGATGGTTTCGCCAAAGGCATGAAGCTCTACTTCGCCCGCTTTGATGGCCAAGCCGTCACCTGCGATGACTTCGCCCAATGCATGGCCGATGCCAATCCCGACTCCAGTCTGGCCCACCTGCTGCCGCAATTCAAGCTGTGGTACAGCCAGGCTGGCACGCCACGCCTGGCAGCAACGGGCCACTACGACGCCACGGCACAAACTTACACCGTGCAGTTCAAGCAACGCTGCGCACCCACCGTAGGCCAGCCTGATAAAGCGCCGTTTGTCATACCCGTGATGCTGGGCCTGGTGGGCGGCACAACAGGTGCCGCACTACCGCTAACCGTTGACGGCACCAACGATGTGGCCGCGGACAACCACCTGTTTGTCATGACAGGCGAGTCTGCCACCATCACCTTCAACAACGTGGCAGAGGAGCCCGTGCCGTCCATTCTGCGCGGCTTCTCTGCACCCGTGGTGTTGGACATGGACTACAGCGATGCGCAGCTGCTCACGCTGTTGGCCCATGACCCAGACCCCTTCAACCGCTGGGAAGCAGGTCAACGCCTTGCGCTGCGCAGTGCTATTCAATCGATAGCTGCATACGCAGACTCTACGAGGGCTACAGCGCTAAATGATGCATATGTATCGGCCATGCGCAGTGTGTTGCGCCACCCCACTTTGGACGCTGCCTTCAAAGAGTTGGTGCTGACACTGCCGTCTGAAACCTACATTGCCGAACAGCTTGACGTTGTCGATCCTCAGCGCATCCATGCCGTGCGCGAATCCATGCGCACACAGCTGGCCACCGCGCTGCAAGCTGACTGGCAGTGGGCCTACAGCACCTACCAAGACACAGGTGCCTACAGCCCTGACGCAGCCTCGGCTGGCAAACGCGCACTGGCAGGCATGGCAATGACATACCTTTGCCTGGCAGCCACGCAAACCGGTGACCCGGTCTGGCCCGGCAAGGCTTTGCAACGCTTCAAAGACGCCGCCAACATGACCGACCGGGCCAACGCACTGCACGCCCTTGTGAGTAGCGGCCATGCGTTGGCTGCCCCCGCACTGGCGCGCTTTCATGCCCTGTTCAAGAACGAAGAATTGGTGCTGGACAAATGGTTTGCGATGCAAGCCGGTGCGCCCGACCGCAGCGGCAACGTACTGCCCGCCGTGCGCCAGCTGATGGCGCACCCGGACTTCAACATCCGCAACCCCAACCGGGCACGCAGCGTGATCTTCAGCTTCTGCAACGGCAACCCCGGTGGCTTTCACCGCGCCGATGCTGCGGGCTACGTGTACTGGAGCGAACGCGTGGTGGAACTCGACGGCATCAACCCCCAAGTTGCAGCCCGACTGGCCCGCGCACTGGATCGCTGGAAGCGCCTGGCCGAGCCGTACCGCAGTGCGGCCCGCGAAGCACTGACGCGGGTAGCTGCAAAGACCGACTTGAGCAACGATGTGCGTGAAGTTGTCGATCGCGCGTTGGCGGACTGACATGGCCCCCAACATATCACTGACCCGCTATCTGGTCACCGAACAGCGCATTGACGGGGCGATTCCCGCCGATTTGCGCCTACTGCTCGAAGTAGTGGCGCGTGCATGCAAGAGCATTAGCCTTGCGGTCAACAAAGGTGCGCTGGGCGGGGTATTGGGTGCGACGCAAAGCGAGAACGTGCAAGGCGAAGTGCAGAAGAAGCTCGACATCATTGCAAACGATGTACTGATTGAAGCCAATGAGTGGGGCGGCCATTTGGCGGCCATGGCATCCGAAGAAATGGAAGGCATTTACCCGGTGCCCAACCGCTACCCGCAAGGTGAATACCTGCTGTTGTTTGACCCACTGGACGGCTCCAGCAACATTGACGTCAATGTCAGCATTGGCACCATCTTCAGCGTGCTGAAAAAGCCCGAAGGCTCACCGGTTTCGCAAGATGTGTCCGAACAGGATTTCCTACAGGCGGGCTGCAAACAAGTGGCGGCAGGCTACTGCGTCTTTGGCCCACAGACCACACTGGCGCTCACCATTGGCAAAGGCGTAGTCATGTTCACGCTGGACCGGGAGCATGGGTCGTTTGTTCTGACCCAGGAAGGCGTCACAATGCCGGAAGACACCCAGGAATGCGCCATCAACATGAGCAATATGCGCCACTGGGATGCGCCTGTGAAGCGCTATATTGACGAATGCCTGGCCGGTACTGAGGGGCCACGGGGCAAAGATTTCAATATGCGCTGGATCGCCAGCATGGTGGCCGATGTGCACCGCATCCTCACCCGTGGCGGCGTCTTCCTGTACCCCTGGGACAAGCGTGAGCCCAACAAGCCCGGCAAGTTGCGCCTGATGTACGAGGCCAACCCCATGGCCTGGCTTGTGGAGCAAGCAGGCGGTGCTGCCACCAACTGTACGGAACGCATTTTGGACATTCAGCCCAACAAGCTACACCAGCGCGTGAGCGTCGTCCTGGGCTCCCGCAATGAGGTGGAACGCGTGACCCGCTACCACCAGGAAGCCGCTACGTCGCGATGATGCGCTGGCTATAATTTCACCCCGGTGCGCCGCTTTAGCTCAGTTGGTAGAGCAGCTCCTTCGTAAGGAGAAGGTCAACAGTTCGATTCCGTTAAGCGGCACCAAAAAAACCAAAGAAATCCGCGCGTTTGCCCGTAGCTGATTTTTTTATGGGCACTTCCCTCCCACTACTTAGCCAAGCCATTGACTTGAATTGGTAATCTATTTGTCACACACTTTTGTATCAGCTATGTGACACTTGGCGCTTGTCCTCCACGACGGAAATTCAACATGAATGCAGCAGACAAGCGCACGCACCCTCGGTCACAGTATTTTCTGGTCAAAGATGCGGGCCAGCCAATCCCCATCTATGCCTTTCGGAACGCCGCAGATGTATCGGCCATACCCGCCTTGGTGGTTGACCTGGGCGATGGTGGTGTTCAGGTGCTGACTGCCCAAACGACTGAATTGACAGACCGCGTTTACAACCTGGAACTGGTACTCGAATCACCGGCGAATGACGGGCTCGAACACGCAAAAATACACAAGGTCTGGTCGCGGGAAGATGGGGTCAACGTGCGTACAGGGTTTGCCTTCGCGCCAGGCGCCGACGTGTCAGAAAAGTGGGCTCCGATTTTGACCAGTGCGCCTCATCACCTTGTCCGCTGTGTTTTACATCCGCTTTGAAGCGTGCATCGATCCTGAGCGGTTAGAGTGTGTTGCTCAAGCCACGTGCAGCCACTCGTCTTCTGGCAAGGCCCTTAAAAACTTTCCAATTGCTTCCAGTGCACCGTGCGCAGCAGCCCACTCGATGTGTTCTGCTAGCCGCAAAGTCTTGAGGGCACCTGGCGTGTGATCCCACGCCTCTAGATTGAGCGGCAATGCAGGCTCCCAACCAATTGCAGTGCGCTTGCGTTGGGGCAGCATTTCAAACAAAGCGTTCCAGCGCTCAGGCATGGGACACACGCGTTGGTTTTCGCGGCAAAAGGCAATGAGGCCGTGTGACGTTTCTGGCATAAGCTGCTCTCCCAACCCGCAAGTGCGGCATTAAAAAACCCTGCTGGCCGGACGGTAGCAGGGTTTTTGTGCAAGGGCAAATCGATAATCAGGTCACCATGCCCATTGCACGCGGCAGCCACAGGGAAAGACCAGGCCAATAGGTCACCAGCACCAAGAAGCCCAGCATCGTTAGGAGCCACGGCCAGACGGCCACAGTCAGCTCGGTAATACCCATCTTGGTGATGCCAGACGCAACGTACAAGTTCAGTCCCACCGGCGGGTGGCACATGCCCACTTCCATGTTCACCACCATGATGATGCCGAAGTGCACCGGGTCAATGCCCAGTTTGATGGCGATGGGGAACAAGATTGGCGCAAGAATCAGAACGATGCTGGAAGGCTCCATAAAATTGCCCGCGATCAGCAGCAGTACGTTGGAGATCAGCAAAAAGCCGATGACGCCAATGCCCGTTCCGATCATCTGATCCGCCATTTGCTGTGGAATGTTCTCATGCGTCAACAAGAACGAAAACAACACCGCGTTGGTGATGATGTACAGCAGCATCGCACTCATATTGGCGCTGGAGAGCAGCACACGGGGCACTTCCTTCAGGCCCATGTCTTTGTACACAAACACTGCCACGATGAAGGCATACACCGCGCTCATGGCCGCCGCCTCAGTGGGGGTAAAGATGCCGCTGTAGATTCCGCCCATTACCACCACAATCAGCAACAGGCCCCAGATAGCCTTGCGGAAGGACACCCATCGCTCACCCCAGGTTGCTTTAGGCTGACGCGGGTAGTTATTCTTTCTGGCCCGATACCATGTGGTCAATCCCAAGAAGAAAGCCAGCAGCAAACCGGGAATAACCCCGGCCATGAATAAGGCCCCCACCGATGTGTTGGTGGACACCGAATACATCACCATCACAATGCTGGGTGGTATCAAAATACCCAGCGCACCCGAGGTGGTGATAACGCCGGCACCAAAGCTTTTGGGGAATCCTGCTTTGACCATGGCTGGCAACAGAATAGAGCCAATGGCGACCACCGTGGCAGGACTGGAGCCGGACACTGCTGCAAACAAGGCACACGCCAAGACCCCACCCAAGCCCAGACCACCATGAAAATGCCCAACCATGGATGTGGCAAACGCAATCATGCGCTTAGCCACCCCGCCGTGGGTTAAAAAGTTGCCCGCCAAAATGAAGAACGGAATCGCCATGATCTCAAACTTCTCGATGCCGGTGAACAGCTTGAGTGCCACCGATTCAATCGGCACCTCGGTCAAAAAAAACAGGAAAGACAGAACCGTCAAACCCAGTGAAATGGAGATGGGCATGCCTGTGAGCATGAGCACCACCAGCAGGGTCAAAATGATGAGTGCATTCATGCTTTGGTTCCTCTACCCGAATCGGCCAGCTCCGCCGACACCACTTCATCCAAGCCATCCACATGCCCGTGGTCATGATGGGGCAGCTCACCCGTCCGCAGAAAATGCACGGTCACTTGCAGAAAACGAAAGCACATCAGGTAAGAGCCCAGTGGAATCACGGCGTAAACCATCCAGGTGGGCCACTCAAGATCGGGTGTTGTTGGCCCTTCGGGTAAATCAGTTGGCGCGATGCCCATCAGGGAATACACAAAATAGTGCATGCCGTTTTCCCACACAAAGCGCAGACCCAATGTGCCCACAATGCCGGTAAACAAGGCCCCCGCCAGCAGACCAAAAACGACAAATTTGGCGCGTCGGCTATCCGACATGCGGTTGATCAACACGTCCACACCGACGTGAATGCCAGTGCGCACGCCATAAGCAGCACCAAACTTGGCCATCCACACAAACATGATGATGCACAGCTCTTGTGCCCAACCCATGTTGATGGTGAGCAGCCAGTCCTGCACGCCCGGAATAGCGAACCCGGTGGCATAGCGGTGCATGACAGCAGCGAAGATGACAAGGGTCGCTGCACCCATGAGGAAGGTAATGATCCACTCTTCAATGTGATCAAGAATTTTCATGGCCTGTGTCCATTCATTTGCAAAAAAAACCCGACTCTGCGGCCGGGTTTTATATCGCCTTGTTACAGTTTTGCCGGATTAAATCCGGTTTCTTTGTACACATTTTGGATGATGTCTTTGCCAATGCGTGACTCCATGTCGGTATGGGTCTTGATCAAGACTTTCTTGAACGCGGCACGCTCAGCAGCCGTCGGGGTATAGACGGTTGTTTTACCAGATTTCTTGACCGCTTCGAGCGACTTATCGTTTTCCATCTTGGCAATTTGGTTGGCATAGCGTGTGGCTTGCTCTAGCGCATCCTCCAGCTGCTTGCGAATGTCTGCAGGCAAGCCGTCCCAGAACTTTTTGTTCGTGATGACCGCATAGCCCAAGTAGCCATGCTCGGTCAGTGTCAAGTGCTTCTGCACCTCATGCATCTTTTGCGTGTACAGGTTGGAGATGGGGTTCTCGGTTCCGTCCACCACACCGGTTTGCAGTGCCTGGTACACCTCAGAGAAGGCCAATACCTGAGGCAGACTACCTAGGGCACGCATCTGTGACTCCAGCACCTTGGAGGACTGAATACGCATCTTCAAACCCTTGAAATCAGCCGGCGCCTGCAATGGCTTGTTGGCCGAGAACGACTTGAAACCGTTGTCCCAATACCCAAGGCCTTTCACGCCCTTAGCATCGAGCTTGTCTAACAGCATTCGGCCTATGGGGCCTTGGGTGATCTTGTGCAAATCGTCATATCCGTCAAAGATGTACGGCAGGTCAAACACTTCAAATTCCTTGACACCCAGCGGGCCGAACTTGGCTAGTGATGGTGCCAGCATTTGCACGGCACCGATTTGCAGAGCTTCCATTTCCTCTTTGTCTTTGTAGAGCGTACTGTTGGCGTACACCTCCACCTTGACCCGGCCCTTTGTTAACTCTTCCGCCTTCTTCTTGAAATACTCTGCGGCATGGCCTTTGGGCGTGTCATTGGCCACCACGTGGCTGAATTTGATGACAATAGGCTGCTGAGCGTGTGAAAGCAGGGACAATGACCCAACAATGATTCCCAGTGCAATAGCGCGAATTTTCATGGCATGTTCCCGTAGTGGTTGCGTAGGCACGAAGGTTAAACAATTGACTGGCAAATACAAGGTGTGGTCATCCACTAAGTGAAAACCCTAGCGCAAACCGCGAGCCTGATTCCCGGCAAGTGCGCCCTTCCCTCGATTCGTTGCAAATCGATTTACCCTTTAACACCGTGTCCATAGTTTCAACTTTCCTCACACTTCTGACCCAACCATTAACCTGGATCGCCGTACTGTTGGCTGCCAGTGTGGTCTTAGGTAGCAAGTCCGTGTGGTCCCGCAGGCTGACTGCTTTGTCTTTGGCAGTGGTCCTGTTGATGGGTTGGCAACCACTGCCTGACTTGTTGTTGCGGCAGTTAGAGGGTCAGTACGCCGAGATCCAGCCCGACGCCAACCTCCAAGCCTACTATGGCATTGTGGTGTTGGGTGGCTCTACTGAGCCGGCGTATATTGCGCGTGCGCACAGGCAACCGTTGCTGACCGATGCTGCCGAGCGGATGACTGCGTCATTGCCACTGTTGCGCAACAACCCGACCATGCACGCCGTCTACACGGGTGGTGGCCCATTGCAAGAAGGCGAGCCCAGCGAAGCGCGGCAAGCCCGCACATTCTTTGAGAGCCAGGGCATACCCGTTGATCGGGTGAAGTTTGAATCCATGTCTCGCACGACGTATGAGAACGCAACCCTCTCCGCGCTACTGCCTGGTATCGACACCAAGCAACGCTGGCTGCTGGTTACTTCGGCCTGGCACATGCCCCGTGCGATGGCTACGTTCACCAAAGCAGGTTGGAACGTGACCGCCTATCCTGTGGACTTTCGCAGCGGCACAACGACGCCATGGACAACATATGGATTTGTGACGGGGCTGCGCAGTTGGCATGCGGCTTTACATGAACTAGTAGGCGCATTGGCCTACCAATGGACCGATCGCATGTAGTGCCATGCTCAAGGCGTGCTGCTGGATCGGGCGATGATCTTGTCAATGCGCTTGCCGTCAAGCGCGGTGACCTCAAATTGCCATAGCGCGCAGTCGATCCGCGCACCCACCGCAGGCAAGTCTCCAGAAACGGCCATCAACAAGCCAGCCAACGTGTTGTACCTGCCGCGGTCTTCCTGGGGTAGTTCATCAATTTCCAGGCGCGCCTTCAGTTCCCCAACGGGCATCAGCCCATCCAACAGCCAAGAACCATCGGCCTGTTGCGTGGCCCATGCCTGCGTCTGTGCATCGGGTTTGAGTTCGCCCGTGATGGCTTCCAGCACATCATGGGGCGTCAACAATCCCTGCACAACGCCGTATTCGTCCACCACAAACACCATGCGCGCAGACTTGGCACGAAACTGTTCGATCAACTCCATTCCGCTCAGCGTTTCAGGAACAAATGCGGCAGGCTCTGCGATTGACTCCACTTTGCCACCATAGCTGCCACCCAGTTCCAGCAGACGCGCCACGCTGACCAGCCCCACCACCTGATCCAGTGACCCGCGACACACGGGATACCATGAATGCGCACCCTTGCCGCCCGAAGCGCTGGCCTGAGCCAAACACTGCGCCACAGAAGAACCGGCATCCATCCACTCAATATCTGCTCGCGGCAACATCATGGATGCCAACGTCCGGTGGTCCAGATCAAACACGTTGCGCACCATTTGGTGTTCATGTTGTTCGATGATGCCAGCGTCCACGCCTTCTTCCAGGCTAGCCGTAATTTCTTCTTCCGTAACCCCGCGGTTGTCGGTGGTATCGATGCGCAAAAGTTTCAGCATGCCGTGTGTACACACGGACAACAGGCGTACAAATGGCTTGGCCCCTGCGGCAAACCAGGTCATGGGGCGGGCCAGCACGCGCGCCACAGCCTCCGGATACAGCTGACCAATGCGCTTGGGCACCAGTTCGCCAAACAGAATGGTCACAAAGGTAATGATCGTCACCACAAGTGCGGTAGCTGAGATTTCTGCTGCGCGGTGCGAGATAGGCAAAAGAGCACCCAACCACTGGGCCACGCCGTCACTGAACGCCGCCTCACCCACAATGCCATTGAGCATGCCAATGGAAGTAACACCGACTTGCACCGCAGATAGAAACTGGGTCGGGTTGGACAACAATACCTGGGCCGCCAGGGCGCCCTTGTCACCTTCGTCCGCCATGGCTTGCAGACGCACTTTGCGGCTCGCCGTCAACGCCAGCTCCGACATGGCAAATGCGCCATTGAGCAACGTTAACAACACAATCAAAATAAATTCCATGGAACCCAAGCGAGAATGAACACATGGCACTTTACCTGATTGGCGACGTGCAGGGCTGCGATGCTGCCTTGCAGCGTTTGCTTGACACGATCGACTTCTCTGCAAGCCGTGACACACTCTATGTTTTAGGGGACCTGGTCAACCGGGGGCCCGACTCTGCCGCCGTCTTGCGCCGCCTGATGGGCTATGGCGATGCGGCGCGTTGCCTCCTTGGCAACCACGACTTGCACCTGCTCGCAGTGGCACATGGAGTGCGCAAGGCGCACCGCAAGGACACTCTGGACTGCATATTGGACGCACCTGACCGCGCGGCCCTGTTGCGCTGGCTCAGCCACCAGCACTTGGCCATCTTGTTAAACCGTGGCAACACTCCGCTCCTCATGGTCCATGCGGGCGTGCTGCCCAGTTGGACGCCGAGCCAGGCGCTCGCACTGGCACAGGAAGTGGAAGCCGTGCTACAGAACAGCTATGCGGACTCGTTCTACCGCATCATGTACGGCAACGCACCCGCCCAATGGAGCGACGCACTGACTGGCATGGACCGGCTACGGGTGATCGTCAACGCCCTTACCCGCCTGCGCTTTTGTACAGCTGCTGGCGAGATGGAGTTCGAAATCAAGGAGGGTGCCCATGGTGCCCCCGATGGCTATGTGCCGTGGTTTGATGTTCCCGGACGTCAGACTGCGCACGCCACTGTGGCGTTTGGCCATTGGTCAACCTTGGGCTGGCTGGACCGCAAGGACGTGCTCTCCATGGACACAGGTTGCGTGTGGGGCGGTGCCTTAAGCGCCTTGCGCTTCAATGTGCACGACACAGCGCAGGAGCTTATACAGGTGCAGTGCAATGCCGAGCAAACGCCCGGCTAGCCATCATCACGTCGCGCGAAACAGCGCGGCGACTTTGACCTTGTGTTTGATATTGGCCGAAATACTGCGTGAAGCTGGCTTGGCTGAAGCCTCCCATGCAGGTGCAACGGCTTCACCTGCCACCGTGGGCTCGTAAGGCTTGTCAAAGAAAGGGTCACGCGGTGCCGACGCCGGGCGGGCATAGTCGCTGCGCGGGGCACGTGCCGTACGGGATGCGTATTGCTCATCGCGCGAACCTCTACCACCGCTGCGCCCATTGTCGCCACCAGCGTTCGACCGGCCTTCACCATCTTGCGCGTACATGCGGCGCCCATCGTTCATGCGGCCCTGCTTGCGGATATCGGGGGCGTCTTCGTCGTACTCCACGGCTTCGAGCTCGATCTTGGCTTTGATCAGCTTCTCGATATCACCCACCAACCGGGCATCATTGTTGCCACCAACAAAGCTCACCGCCAGACCGGTTGCACCCGCACGCCCGGTGCGGCCAATGCGGTGAATGTAATCCTCGGCATTGAATGGAATGTCGAAATTAAATACACATGGCACATCTTTGATGTCCAGCCCACGCGCTGCCACATCGGTACAGACCAGCAAATCAACTTCGCCCTTTTTGAAGGCATCGAGTGCCTTCAAGCGCTCATCTTGACTCTTGTCACCGTGCAGCGCTGCAGTCTTGAGCCCCTCGCGTTCCAGCGAGCGGGCAAGCCGGGCGCAACCCAGTTTGCTGTTCACAAACACAAAGGCTTGCTTCATGCCACGGGTTTTCAGAATTTGGTGGAGTGCGTGGCGCTTATCGTCTTCGGGCACGCTGTAAAAACGCTGTTCAACGGTCGAGGCCGTTGCGTTAGGACGGGCAACTTCAATCGTGACCGGGTTCTGCAAATAACTACCGGCCAAGCGTTTGATTTCCGGGGAGAACGTTGCACTGAATAACAAGGTAGTGCGCTGCTTGGGCAGGTAGGACAAGATTCGCTGCAAGTCCGGCAAGAAGCCAATGTCGAGCATGCGGTCGGCTTCGTCCAGCACCACATATTCCACCTGGTTCAACACTGCATTTTTGGCTTCAATATGGTCCAGTAAACGGCCCGGTGTTGCCACCAGGATTTCCACACCTTTTTTGAGTTCCAGTGTCTGTGGCTTCATGTCGATGCCACCGAACACCACCGCGCTGCGCAGGTTGGTGTATTTGGCATACATTTTGATCTGTTGCGCCACTTGGTCCGCCAACTCGCGGGTCGGTAACAGCACTAGGGCGCGCACCGGATGGCGCGCTGGCGAGGTGGAGGCATTTTCGTGCTTGAGCAAACGATGCAGCAGCGGCAATGAAAAGGCTGCCGTCTTGCCGGTACCCGTTTGGGCTGCACCCATCACGTCTTTGCCCGTGATAACTACAGGGATGGCTTGCGCCTGAATGGGGGTCATGGACTCGTAGCCCATTTCAGCCACCGCGCGGGCCAAAGGATCAGCCAGCTGCAGCTGGGCAAACGCCATGATTGGCGTATCCGCGGTTAATTCGTTCGACGTTTCAGTGGGCGCCAAGGTATGGGGTTCAGTATTCAAATCGGTCACGCATAGCAAATAAAGTTGCTATCCGTCCGATAGCTGAAGGGCACCCAGCCTTGGGCGCACCCCCGTATTATCCCCTAGGTTTCCAAAAAGGGGGCAGCTACCCGCTTTGCGAGGACGTGTGAGGGCTATATTTGCCGGGCTGAAAACGTATCGCACGCCTTCACGCTGCCACTTTTGATGCCCGTTGCAAACCAGCGCTGGCGCTGTGCACTGGTGCCATGGGTAAAGCTTTCGGGTACGACTGTACGGCCGCTTCCTGCCTGCAAAGCGTCGTCGCCAATACGGGCGGCGGCATTGATGGCTTCTTCCAAATCTCCCTGCTCCAGCATCTGACGGGCACTGTTGGCATGGTAGGCCCACACGCCGGCAAAACAATCGGCCTGGAGCTCCAGCCGTACGCTCAAAGCGTTGTATTCGGTCTGGCTCACCCGGCCGCGCTTTTGCTCGACCTTGTTGCTGATACCCAACAAATTTTGCACATGGTGGCCCACTTCATGGGCAATCACATAGGCTTGGGCAAAATCGCCGGGCGCGCCCAAACGGGTTTTAAGGGTCTCGTAGAAACCTAAGTCGATGTAGACGTTCTGGTCCCCGGGGCAGTAAAACGGACCCATCGCAGACTGACCCTGACCACACGCGGTGGTGGTGGTACCGCGATACAGCACCAGCGTTGGCTTTTGGTACGTGGCACCGCCCTTGGTAAACACGTCGGTCCAGACGTCTTCTGTTGTCCTGAATACTTGCTTGACAAAGTGCGTCATCGGGTCGTTGGCTGGCGCAGTTTGCGCGGGTGCAGATTGCACATGTGCCGTTGGCGCTTCGCCACCGCTAATGAGACCCAGAATGGTTAACGGATTGATACCAAATATCCACCCACCAACGAGGGCGATGACGATGGAGCCAATGCCAATGCCGCGCCCGCCAAAACCGCCGCCACCTGACCCGCCACCGCTTTGCCCGCGACGATCTTCCACATTGTCAGACTCATCAATGCCATCCATTTTCATTGTCGATCTCCTGCAGGCCCACAAAGCGGGGCGACTCCGCCAATGGTAGCGTGCGAAACGCTCACCACTCCCTTCGTATTGCACAAGCTTATTTTCAACACGCAGCGACATAGCGCTTGCCTAGCGCACCACAGCTCCCTAAACTTTGGCCATGCCCCACTCCCGATTTGCCGATACCAGCCCGATTACAGCGGGGCTTAAGCTGGCCGAGCTCATTAGCGCACTGAGCCATGCACTGGACATTACCGAAGGGCAACCCGAGGGCCACTGCGTGCGCTGTTGCTGGATTGGCATGCACGTAGGCCGCACCATCGGACTGACCGAGACCCAGCAGTGGGAGCTGTACTACACGCTTCTACTCAAAGACTTGGGCTGCAGTAGCAACGCGGCACGCATATGCGAGCTCTACCTGACGGACGACCTGAATTTCAAACGTGACTTCAAACAAGTCGGCGACAGCCTGCCGCAGGTCGTGCGCTTTGTGTTGCAGCACACAGGACTCAAGGCCGGTTTGGCAGAGCGCTTTCGCAGTGTTCTGAACATCTTTCGCAATGGTCCCGAGCTGGCGCAGGAATTGACCCAAACCCGCTGCCAACGCGGCGCGGACATAGCCCGCCTGCTGCGCTTTCCCGAGGGTGTTGCAGCCGGCATCTACAGCCTGGATGAACACTGGAATGGCCAGGGCAAGCCGGAGCAACTGCAGGGTGACGCGATTCCCGTTTACGCACGCATCGCCTTGCTGGCTCAGGTAGTTGACGTGTTCCACACGGCTGATGGCGCAGACGCCGCCATGCAGGAGGTACGCAGCCGCGCCGGCCAGTGGTTTGACCCCACCCTGTGTGCCGCCATGGAGACGCTGGCGCTGCAAGGTGGCTTTTGGACCATGTTAGGTTCAGAACAAATCAGACCCGCCGTACTAGCGCTAGAGCCGGCAAGCTGCGAAGTGCCGCTAGACGAAGACTACCTGGACGACATCGCCACTGCCTTTGGTCAGGTCGTGGACTCCAAGAGCCCGTACACCAGCGGTCATAGCGCCCGCGTTGCGCTCTATACCGACCTGATCGCGGAGGCCATGGGCCTCTCGCCCCAGCGCAGGCGCTGGCTCAAACGCGGCGCTCTGTTGCACGACGTGGGCAAACTGGGCGTCAGCAACAGCGTACTGGACAAGGCCGGTGCGCTGGACCCTACCGAATGGGCCGCAGTGCGCGAGCACGCGCGCCTGACCGAGTCCATACTGTCCAAGATTCATGCGTTCAGTGAACTGGCCAAAATTGCCGGGGCACACCATGAACGATTGGATGGAAATGGCTACCCAAAGGGCTTGAAAGGTGACGAAATCACCCTAGAGACGCGCATCATCACCACGGCCGATATTTTTGATGCGATCACCGCAGAGCGCCCCTACCGCGGGGCCGTGCCCATACCGCAAACCCTGACCATGATGGCCAAGACAGTCGGTACGGCACTGGACCCGGAATGCTTTGAAGCCCTCAAGCAGGCCATGGACCGCCTGCAGGCACAAGAACCTGTTTAGGCCCTGGGCAGCGTTACCCCCACCTGGCCCTGGTACTTGCCGCCACGGTCTTTGTAGCTCACCTCGCACACATCGTCTTTGTCGCTCTCAAAGAACAGCACCTGGGCGCAACCCTCTCCGGCATAAATCTTGGCAGGCAGCGGGGTGGTGTTGCTGAACTCCAGCGTCACGTAACCCTCCCACTCGGGCTCAAACGGTGTCACGTTGACGATGATGCCGCAGCGCGCATAGGTGCTCTTACCCAGGCAAATGGTCAGCACGTTGCGTGGAATGCGGAAGTACTCCATGGTGCGGGCCAGCGCAAAGCTGTTGGGGGGGATGATGCAGACGTCATCGTTGAAATCAACAAAGCTCTTTTCATCAAAATTCTTGGGGTCTACCACCGTGCTATGGATGTTGGTGAACACCTTGAACTCGGGTGCGCAGCGGATGTCGTAGCCGTAGCTGCTGGTGCCGTAGCTGATGATCTTCTTGCCATCGGCCTGCCGAATCTGGCCGGGCTCAAAGGGTTCGATCATGCCGGTGGTTTCGGCCATGTGGCGAATCCACTTGTCGCTTTTGATACTCATGGGGGTGCTGCTCCTTGTGTGGGGAGATTGTAAGCAGGCTGGTCGCAGGACAGGAATGCTATCCAATTAATAGCTGCTGACGCACATTGCACGAGGGCTACAGGCCATATTTTCCAAAAAACCTTGCCAGCAGCTCCGGCCAGTGGCTGGCGGGCAGGGCGGCGGGCAAGCGCAGGCCAAAGCCGTGGCCGCCTTCGGCAAACAAGTGCAACTCGGTAAGCACAGATGCACGGCGCAGCGCGGCGTGCATCAGCAGGCTGTTGTCCACCGGGACGGCGGTGTCGTCTTGCGCGTGGAACAAGATGGTGGGTGGCGTTTCGGCCGTCACCTGCTGGTCGGCTGACAGTGCGCGCACCTGCTCTGGCGTGGGCGCGGGCCCCAGCAGTTCATCCCGTGAACCACCATGCGCAAACGCACCCATGCTGATAACCGGATAGACAAGGCCCGCAACCGCAGGCTTGGCGGACAAACGGTCGGCTTCGTCCAGTGGCGCGTACGTGGGCAAGGCGCTGGATGTGCTCAACATGGCGGCCACATGGCCACCCGCCGAAAAACCGATGACGCCCACACGCGTGGAGTCAATGGCAAAGTCTTTGGCCCTCGCGCGGATCAGGCGCATGGCACGCTGCGCATCTTGCAGCGGCACCTGTGTGCGGTTGCGCCAGCCGTCGCCGGGCAAGCGGTAGCGCAGCACAAACGCGGTGGTGCCACGCGCACGCAGCCAACTGGCGGTCTCAAAACCTTCTTTGTCCAGCGCCACGCGCTGGTAGCCACCGCCGGGAATGATGAGGACCGCAGTGCCGTTGGGTCGATCGGGCCGGAATACTGTCAAGGTGGGGCGTGCCACATGGGTCACGATGCGGTCACGCAGCTGATGGGCAACAGCGCGCTCGGTGACCACCTCCTGTGGAAGAGGGTCGGGCGCGCCCGGTGGCGCACTGGGCCACAGCACAAGCGTCTCGGCAGCTTCAGACACTGGCTGCGCGTGCGCCATGGGCACAAAGGTTGCTGCGCCCAGCACCAGCGCCTGGCGGCGATCCAACCCGTCACTGGTTGACGTGGTATCGGTCATGCACGTGTGCCGGCTGTGGCCTGTGAAATAACGGTGCGTTCGATCAAGCGGTCATCCCCCAGCACAATCATGGAGAACAGCAACTCGTCCAAATTGGTGGCCAGCACGGTCTTGCGGGCCAGTAGCGGGGTGGCCTTTGGGTTCAGCACCACGAAGTCTGCCTCGCAACCGGGCAGCAAGTTGCCCACTATGCCTTCCAGACCCAACGCGCGCGCCGCACCGGCTGTGTGCTGCCACCACAGGTGCTGCGGGTTGAGCGACAAGCCCTGCTTGGTTTGCCCCTCGCGACCCACGTAATAGGCAGCCAACATGGTGTGGAAAGGGCTGAACGATGTGCCACCCCCTACGTCGCTGGCCAGCCCGTACTGGAAGCCCACCCGGTCTGCCCCCATGTAATCAAAAAAACCGCTACCCAAGAACAGATTGCTGGTTGGGCTGACGGCGGCGGCGGCACCGGTGTCGCGCATCAGCGCGCGGTCGTTGTCGTCAAAGTGAATGCAGTGGGCGTAGATGGCACGCTTGCGCATGAGGCCAAAGTCGTCATAGGTCGCAAGGTAGCTGCGCGACTGGGGGAACAGTTGCCGCGCCCACGCGATCTCGTCCTTGTTCTCGGCCACGTGGGATTGAATCCACACATCAGGGTATTGGGCCGCCAACTCCCCCGCCCCGCGCAATTGGGCGTCGGTGCTGGTTGGAGCAAAGCGCGGCGTAATGGCGTAGCCCAGCCTGCCTTGGCCGTGCCAGCGCTGGATCAGCGCCTCGGTGTCACGCAGGCTTTGCTCGGTGGCATCAAACCGCCCCGGCGCTGATGGCTGGTTGAGTAAATCGGTGGGTGCATGCCGGTCCATCAGGCACAAGCCGGTGATTAGGCGCAGCTGTTGGGCCTGGGCTTCAGCAAACAAAGCGTTTACCGATGTGGGGTGCGATGTGGCAAATGCCAATGCAGTCGTCACCCCATTGCGCAACAATTCTGCTACAAAAAACGTAGCTGCCTGCGCACTGTATTCGAGGGCTGCAAAGCGATTTTCTTCTGGGAACGTATAGTTCTCAAGCCAAGGCAGCAAACCCTCGGCGGGTGAGCCGATCACATTGGTCTGCGGGTAGTGCACGTGCAGGTCCACAAAGCCTGGGGCGATGATGCGGTCGGGCCAGTGCTGCACCGGCGTACTGGCGTACTGGCCTGCTAGGTCACGGTAGGGTCCCACGGCCTGCACCACCTGCCTGCCCGCAGCGTTGGGGCCCACGACCAGCAGGCCGTCTTGCTCGTACACGGCACGGGGTACAACACCCTCCTGGTGGGGCGCGAAGTAGAGAATGGATGCGCGGTAGGCTTGCATGGTGTTCAGCGTTGGGTTGCGAGGAAAGCACTGCGATTTTCCACCACATAGTTGGCCAGCTTCTCCCACACCGTTGCATCACCACTGAGCTGCGTGCTGAGTGCCACAAATGCCCCCGCCGCATCACCTGCGAGCTTCTCCAGCCACAGCGCACGCAAGGGCTCAAAAAAGTGCGGTTCGTCAAACGGAAACATCAACGACGACGCTTCAATGCAGTGCGCTGCAGACTCAGCACCAATGCGCCGGTACGCATCCGCAAAGTCTGCATAGGGCGGGTTGTTCGGGAAATCAGCTTCGTAGAAATAGGCCAGCCCGCCGTTATCAATAATGCCCTGGGCCGACTCCACCAACAGAAGCGTTTGCAACGGCGCGGGCAGCGCAGTCATGTCACCGCCGGCTGCCTCTAGGCGCGCCACGGCATAGTCATAGGGTTGCTCGAGTACCTGCCATACCCTGCTCCCATCTGGCTCTGAACTGAACGAAATCACGTTGCCTTTCGCTTGGGTTTGGTCTTGGATGTGGACACATTCAGGGCAATAGCCTGCTGGACCAAGGCGATGAACGCAGCCGCATCCACAGACTGCCCTTGGTGAATATCGATCGCACGCCGTACATTCCCTTCAAGGCTTGCATTGAACAACCCTGCCGCATCGTCCAGCGCTGCTCCCTTGGCAAAGGTGAGCTTGATCTTGTCTTTGTAACTCTCGCCCGTGCAGATGATGCCGTGGTGCGACCAGACGGGGGTACCCATCCACTTGCACTCCTCCACAACACCCGGGTCCGCCTGCAAGATCAGCGCGCGCATGGTCTTGAGGCTATCTCCCCGCCAGCCACCCAGCTCCGCAATCTTGCTGGTGATGAATTCCGATGCGGACTGCGCCGGGTTTACATCTTCCTTCTTCATACAAATCTCCTGATGGATCATATTCACCAACCGCTGCGCCGCCCATGAATCTTTGCATTTACACGTGCATCAGTGCGCCAACCAAACCGAGGCCAAAAAATACGAAAGTTGGCGCGACGGTGAGGATGAATCCGATTTGCCGCTTGGACGGATCGGCCATATAGGTCTTCCAGTACACCATGCGTCCCACCAAATAGACGACACCTATACCGGCGACCATGCTCGTTGACCAATAGTGCGCGGCAATGAACATCGTGGGCAGGAAGCCTGCCAATTGCTCCAGTGTGTTCATTTGAACCCGCCATGCGCGTTCAAATACGGCGTGACCCGAAACGGCAGGCGCCCGCACCCCATACTTTGCCCGGGCGCGACCGACCAGAAATCCAAATACAAAGAATTGAAGCACCGCCAAAAGGGCAACGATGTGAATTGCAGCCATAGACTAAACGTCCTCTATGTTTTGTTGATTCCGTCATCGCGTTGAAGTATGCCCTTCAGGTCACTAAAGCCTATGGGGGTAGAGGTGTGCTCATGAACAATCACCCACTGTCTGTCTTTTTGTTGGAGCGCCCACGTCAAACGGTTTTGCATGGCGCGCAGTTCTGCACCTTCGTGCGAAACTGCAGCGTAGCGGCCCGTTGCTGTCAGCACGGCCAGCTCATGCGCAACTGTCACTTTCACATCGTCAAAGCTCACCTTCACACGCTCACTGCCCAACGATGAAAACCAGCCCTCTATCGCCGTCTGCCGCGCGGCGGTGCCTTCGTAACACCACACACCCCAGGTGTCGTAGACGCGTGCATCACGGTCATAGAGACGCAAGAACGCGTCGGCGTTTTTGTCATAGACGGCTGTTTTGTAGGCCTCAAGTACGGCCTCTGGCGTTGTGTGATTCACTTTTTACCTTTCATGCGTAAGGGGTAAATATGTTGAGGTCATCGGCCAACAAGTGCATCAGCTTGGGGTGAATAAATAGCTTTTCATTACCCGACTGCACTTCGCGCAGGACGCCTATGGTGGTCAGCTGCTCGCACACCCATGATCTACACCTTTGCGCAAGGTAGCGGCGGGTGACAATGCCCGTCCGCTGGATTCGCTGGAAGAATTATCGGAATTTGCTATGTATTCGATAGCTTCATAAGCACGTTCCACGAGGGCTCGGCAACCCATTTCACTCAAACGTCTCAAACACCTCATCCAACCGCTGCACATACCGGCTGCGCACCGAGTCATCAATAAAGCTGGCATCAAAGCTATTGCGCGCCAGCTGGTAGGCATGCTGCGAGGTCATGCCCAGTGCAGCAAAAGTCTGGGTGAAGTTCTCATTGATATAGCCGCCAAAATAGGCCGGATCATCGGAGTTGACGGTGGCCATGATGCCGGCGTCCAGCATGCGTTTGAGGGTGTGCTGTTGCAATGTGGGGAACACGCGCAGCTTTAGGTTGCTCAAGGGACACACCGTGAGCGGCACGCGATCTTTGGCCAGGCGTTGCATCAGCGTGGCATCGTGGATGGCTTGCACGCCATGGTCTATGCGCTCCACGTGCAACACGTCCAGCGCGCTCCAGATGTAGGCCGGTGGCGCTTCTTCGCCCGCATGGGCCACCAGCCTGAAGCCCAGCTGCTTGGCGCGGGCAAACACTTTTGCAAATTTCTCAGGCGGGTGCCCCACTTCGCTAGACGCCAGGCCAATGCCCAGAATCTTGTCGCGCAGGGGCAGCACTTGCTCCAGGCATTCAAATGCTTCTTCTTCACTCAAGTGGCGCAGGAAGCACAAAATGAGTGATGCCGTCATACCATGGCGCTTCGGTGCATCCGCACAGGCGCGGTGCAGGCCGTTGACAACGGTCTCTACGCTGGTGCCGTGGCCGGTGTGGGTTTGGGTGTCGAAGAAAATTTCAGTGTGCAGCACGTTGTCAGCCTGGGCGCGGGCCAGGTAGGCATCGGTCATGTCGTAGAAATCTTGCTCTGTCTTCAGCACCGTCGTGCCCGCGTGGTAGATGTCCAGAAAGCTTTGCAGGTTGTCAAACACATAGGCCTGGCGCAGTGCCTCAATGCTGGGGTAGGCCAGCGGCACGCGGTTGCGCTGGCCCATGGCGAAAATCATGTCGGCCTCTAGCGAGCCCTCGACGTGCATGTGCAGCTCGGCTTTGGGCATGGCGCGCAGCAGTGCGGGCAGGCGGTCGGCGGGGATGGGTTTGGGGTGCATGGCGACGTTCTCCTGATCAAGGTAGCAAGACCACCACTCTGGCATTGCTTGTTCCAAAACCGTGTTGCTGCAGCAGAGCGGCCTCACGTCAATAGTCGCCCATTATCGACCGCGCGCAGGCTGTTCAAAATGGTATTCAGAACGCCGTGGTGTGGTGCTTTCACCTAATCTGTCACCCAGGACGAAACAATCACACCCAAGGGTGGTACGCGCGCGACGCCTTATTCCGGCAGCGGGTTCGGGCGTGCGGGCTTATAGCCTGCGTCTCGGATGGCTTGCAAGTCGGCCAGCGCGGCGCTGAGCTGGGCGTAGGCGCTGCGCAGTTCTCCGGCGCGCGCGGCCAGTTGCGTTTCGTGTTCGGCGGCAGCATTGCGCATGTCGGCGAGGTGCCGGGTCGTCAAATTTTCCAGCTGTGTGGTGTGCTGGTAGGCGTTCATAACCATGTCGCGCCGCTGTAGCGCCATGCTGGCCGCAGTGTCAAACCAGGGTTTCCACAGGGCAGGTACGGTCGGTGGGCGCTTGATGGTGGGCCCGTCGGCTTGCTGCACGTACTCGGCCAGTTGCAAAGCGGGCTGGATGAAGCGCCGGCTCAGCCAGAGGCTTGCCGCCAGCGCCACCAGCATGCCTGCCACGCCTGTGACCAGCATGGGCACCATCTCCCCGAGTGTTTTGCGGGTGACCATGCTGCCGGGCGCGTGCACCAGCAGGCTCCAGTCGGTGCCGCGCAGGGCAAAGCGCAGCCAGCCTGCCTCGGGCACATAAGGGCCCGCGGGCAGAGGGCCGGCTTTGGCCTCACTGCTGGCCAACACCTGCTCCTGGCTGTTGACGACCCAGGCCTTGCCCATCGGCAGGGCATGCTGCAGCAAAACAGTATTCAGTGCGTCCAGCCCCAGATCGGCGCCCACCACACCGGTGTAGCGCTCCCCGCTGTACACAGGCGCCAGCACCGAGACCACGGCGGTCTTCTTGAGCGGGTCAGTATGGGCGGCCGTCCACACCACTTCTTTTTGCGGGTTGCGCGTGGGGCCGGCTGCATCCAGTGGTGTCGTGCCACCGGCGTCCCACAGCGTAGCCAGCGCACCTACCATGTCGGCCTGGCCGGTGGCGGTGAGCAGGTTTTCGCGCGATTGAGCGGGGTAGACCCAGCGCCACTGCTTTTGCGCGTCGTAAAAATAGCTCCATTGCAAGCGCTGGTGTTGGTTGTGGGATGCTGCGACCTGGGCCAGTGCGCCCAGCGGCACTTCCACACCACGGCGGTAGGCGGCGGCGTCGGCGCGGGGGTCCACATGCACGGCACCCACCTCCTTCACCAGGTCTTGTGGCAGGCGGTCCCAGGGTGCGTCGCGCAGCGGGGCCAGGTTTCGCCGCTCCAGGCGGTCCACCAGGCTGGTATCTGCCAGCAGGGGCTGGCGCAAGTTACGTTCGATGCTCTGGCGCATGCCGGTCACGTGGCTGCGCGCCAGGTCCAGGGTGTCGTTCAGTGCCAGTTGGATTTGCTCGCCCTGGCTGCTCAGGCCCCACCACAGGACGGCACGTTGGCGCGCGTACACGCTCCAGCCATAGGCCAGCAGTGCCACGGTGAATATAGCCATGACCACTGCGAGAGCGGTGTACTGCTGGCGCTGGATGTGCCGCGCCGACGGAGCCGGCGTCTCTGGGTGCGGGACGGTGTCAGACATGGTCGCCATTGTGAACTAAACGCCGAAGCGCCGGGGCCATTTCATCTGCAACGGTTCGACCCAGCTGGTTACCGAATCTTGGCCGCCTCAGCCTCCATCTGCGTGACCAGTTCTTCCATCTGGTCCACCACCGCCTGCACGGTTGCGCGCTTGGACAAATCCACCCCAGCCTTTTGCAGCTGAACCATGGGGTGGTCGTTGCCACCGCTGCTCAGTAGCTCCAGGTAGCGCGTAGTCGCGGCTGCACGGTCGGCGGGTGCGCCAGTGGTCATATCCTTGAACAGCTTGGCCGACGATGCAAAGCAAGTCGCGTACTGGTACACGTAGTATGGTGAATTGAAGAAGTGCGGAATGCGCGACCAGGTGGCTTTGTAGGCATCGTCCACGGTAATGGCGTCACCGTAATAGGTCTTGAGCAAATTGAGGTAAATGCCATTGAGCACGGCTGCGGTCACAGGCTTGCCCTGCTCTACCAGCTTGTGGGCCTGTAGCTCAAAGTCGGCAAACATTACCTGCGTGTAGAAGGTGCCCACAATCGAATCCACCGCGTGCTGCAAGAGCAAGAATCGCTCCTTGGGGTCGGTCGTGGTCTGCAGCAACTGGTTGAGCAAAAAGCGCTCGTTGGTGGTGGAGGCTACCTCGGCCACAAAGATGGTGTAGTCCGCAGTGACAAAGGGCTGCTTCTCATACGACAGGATGGTGTGCATGGCGTGGCCGCCTTCGTGGGCCAGTGTGAAGAGTGCGCTTTGTGTGTCATTGTGGTTGAGCAGCATGTAGGGGCCCACGCCGTAGACGCCACCCACGTAGGCACCGGATCGCTTGCCTTCGTTCTCATACACATCAATCTGGTTGCCCGACAAAAACTTTTTGTACTTGGCGGTGTAGTCTGCGCCCAGTGGGGCAACCGACTGCAGCACGGTGGCCTTGGCATCTTCATACGGATAGGTGGCTGTGGTCTTGTAGATGGGAATGGAGCCATCGTACAGGTGGTAGGTGTCCAGCCCCAGCAGCTTCTTGCGCAGCTTGGCATAGCGCTGCAGCGGCGCGGTGCCGGCGCGCACCGTGTCTACCAAGGTGTTGACCACGCTCACAGGCACCGCGTGGCTTTCAAGAGCTGCGTCCAGTGTGGTGGGGAAGTTGCGCGCCTGTGCGGTGAACCAGCCCTTTTGCATCACGCCGTTGTAAATGGCGGCATAGGTGTTAGACGTGGCGGTGTAGGTGGTAATGAATGTCTCAAAAGCTTTCGCCCGGTCGGCCTGGTTGTAGTTGGTTTGCAGCACCCCCTGGTAGGTGCCGGGCGACAGGGTGATCTCTTTACCATCCGACAACGTGACCTTGGGGAATTTGATGTCAGATGTTGACAGCTCCTGGAACGTGGCCTTAGGCGTGTCGTTGAGCCGGGCGGCGTAAGACAGCAACTTCTCGCCCCGCTCGTCCAGCACATGCGCTTGCTGGCGGTAGTTGTCCAGAATGCTGAACTTGTACGGCGCCAGGGCCGGTGTGTCGCGAATCCACTGCTCCATGGTGGCTTGGGGAATCTGCAGCAGCTCCGGCGTGAACCACGCGGTGGCGGTGCCAAACTTGGCAAATATAGCCCCCACGCGCTGGAAGCGGCCCGCCACATCCTGGTTGCGCGTATCCACATCGCGCTGCAACTGGGGGTAGCGGTAGACCTTGTATTCCAGCATGCCAATTTCATCAAACGCCTGGTAGGCACTGAGCACCGCCGCCGGGCCACTCTTGAGTGAACCCTTGCGGGCCACAAAGGCATCCATCTTGGCTTCAATGTCGGTCATGGCAGCGTCCCACGCATCCCAGCTAGGGTAGATGGGCGCAAAGTCCCACTTGTACTGGGCCGCAATATCGGCACGGTTTTGCGTGGCAGGCTTGGGGGCGCTGGCGGCTCCTGCGCCGGTAGCAAACAGCAAATGCACTGCAGCTGCAACGGTACCCATCATGGAGATTTTCATGGTTTTTACTTCCTGCAAGTCAATAAAAAAGGCCGCTCGTAAGCGGCCCAGTTTAGCGAGTTACCGCGAGCGGGTTGAACGCCTTATTTGCCGCCAGGAATCTTCCCTTCCACGCCCTTCACGTAGAAGCCAAGACCGCCCAGGAACTTGTCGTCCGCCACCGCGTCTTTGGCAATTTGCTCTTTGCCGGTGTTGTCCACAATGGGGCCTTTCCAAATGGAGAAGGTGCCGGCCTTCAGGCCAGCTTTGACTTCTTCAACCTTGGCCTTTGTTTCGGCTGGCACATCTTCGGCGATGGACACGATGTCAATCGCGCCCTCTTTCACACCCCACCAGCTTTGGGTAGAAGCATTCTTGCCTTCCAGCGCCTCTTTGGTGGTCTTGATGTAGTACGGAGACCAGTTGATGATGGCAGACGCCAGGTGGGCTTTGGGGCCGTACGCGGTCATGTCGGAATCCCAACCAAAGGCGCGCTTGCCCTTGTCTTGTGCGGTCTTCAGCACGGCAGGGGAGTCGGTGTTTTGGAACAGCACGTCCGCACCGCCATTGATCAGGCTGGTGGCGGCTTCGGTTTCTTTGGGTGGGTTAAACCACTCGTTCACCCACACCACCTTGGTCTTGACTTTGGGGTTGCTGCTTTGTGCGCCCAGTGTGAAGCTGTTGATGTTGCGGATGACTTCAGGAATTGGCACCGACGCCACCACACCCAGCGTGCCGGTCTTGGTCATCTTGCCGGCAATGATGCCGGCCATGTACGCGCCTTCGTAGGTCCGGCTGTCGTAGGTGCTCATGTTCTCGGCGGTCTTGTAGCCGGTAGCGTGCTGGAAGTTCACGCCTTTGGTGTCAGCAGCAACTTTGAGCATGGGTTCCATGTAGCCAAAGGTGGTGCCGAAAATGAGCTTGTTGCCCTGGCCCGCCAGGTCGCGGATCACGCGCTCAGCGTCTGCAGACTCGGGCACGTTTTCTACGAACGAGGTCACGATCTTGTCGCCAAATTCCTTTTCCAGCGCCTTGCGACCGTTGTCGTGCGCAAAGGTCCAGCCACCGTCGCCCACAGGGCCCACGTAGGCAAAAGCAATCTTCAATGGCTCTGCCTTTGGCGCAGGCGCAGAGGCAGCTGGCGCGGGTGCCGAGGCAGGTGTCGCTACGGCCTCTTCCTTCTTGCCACAGCCCACCAGCGCTGCGCTGGCCACGGCCGTCAAGGCTGCAATTTTCATTAACGCGCGTTTGTTCAAATCGGTCATGTCAGTTCTTTCTAAAAACGAAGGGTGGTCAAACACATGCAACCGCGAGGCTGCGGAAACTAGGAACCTGAATAAAACGGCTTTCCAATGGCAGCGGGCATATTAATCCGAATCCAGCGCGGGTTGCGCGAGATCAGGGCCAACACCACAATAGTCGCCACGTAGGGCAACATGCTCAAAAACTGGCTGGGCACCTCCACCCCTATGCCCTGCAAGTGAAACTGCAACATGGTCACGCCGCCAAACAGATACGCACCAAGCAATACACGTGCCGGGCGCCAGGTGGCAAAGGTAGTGAGGGCCAGTGCAATCCAGCCCTTACCCGAGACCATGCCCTCCACCCACAGCGGTGTGTACACAATAGAAAGATAGGCCCCCGCCACGCCGCACAGCGCACCGCCCAGGGTGACAGCACCCAGACGAATCCACCGCACGGGGTAGCCCAGCGCGTGCGCCGACTCCGGGCTCTCGCCCACGCTGCGCAAAATGAGCCCAGCACGGGTCCGGTACAAAAACCAGATCAGCGCCAGCGCAAACAGCACGGCGAGGTAGACCAAAGGATGCTGACGAAACAGGGCTGGGCCGACCAGCGGGATGTCCGACAAAAAGGGGATGGCAAAACTCGGCCGTTCGGGAATTTTTTCTTGCACATAGCTGATGCCGGCAAAGGCTGAGAAGCCTGCACCGAACAGGCTCAATGCCAGACCAGTGGCGTACTGGTTGGTGTTGAGCCAGATCACCAGCACACCAAACACGGCCGCCATCAGAGCACCTGCGCCCATGCCTGCCAGAAAGCCCATGGTGTCACTGCCGGTGTGCACCACGGTGGCAAACCCTGCTATCGCGGCGCAGAGCATCATGCCCTCAGCCCCCAGGTTGACGATGCCGGCTTTCTCGTTGATCAACAGCCCCAATGCGGCAATGGCCAAAACCGTGCCCGCGTTAAGCGTGGCCGCAATCAGCAGTGCGTAGGATTCCATTATTTCTTCCCCCAGCGCAAGCGGTAATTGACCAGCGTGTCGCACGCCAGCAGGCTAAACAGCAGCAGCCCCTGGAACACACCCGTCAACGATTTGGGCAGCCCCAGACGCGATTGCGCCAGCTCACCACCAATGTAAAACATGCTCATCAGCAGCGCGGAGAACACCATGCCCACCGGGTGCAAGCGGCCCACATAGGCCACGATGATGGCCGCAAAACCATAGCCTGCAGGCACATAGGGCGTGAGCTGGCCGATGGGCCCCGCCACTTCCAATGCGCCAGCCAGACCGGCCATGCCGCCCGAGACGAGCAGCGCCGTCCACAACGCGCCGCGCGATGAAAACCCGGCGTAGCGGGCCGCTGCCGGAGCCAGCCCACCCACCTGCTGTGCAAAACCGGCGCGGGTGCGAAACAAAAACACCCACACACCCGCCACGCCCAGCAGTGCAAACACCACACCAATGCTGACGCGTGAACCGTCGAACAGGCGCGGTATGCGCGTGGCCAGTTCGAAGCTCTTGGTTTGGGGAAAGTTATAGCCATTGGGATCTTTCCACGGGCCAAAAACCAGGTAGCCCAATATCTGCACCGCTACATAGACCAGCATCAGGCTCACCAGAATTTCATTGGCATTGAACTTGTCGCGCAGCAGCGCGGTCAGGCCCGCCCACGCCATACCACCCAGCACACCGGCTAGCAGCAGGGCTGCAATGATCCATCCGCCAGTGGTTTTGTCCGCCAGCAGCGCCACACCACTAGCGGTGATTGCGCCCAAGATGTATTGCCCCTCAGCACCAATGTTCCACACATTGGAGCGAAAGCACACGGCCAGCCCCAGCGCAATCAGCAACAGCGGCGTAGCTTTGACGACCAACGCGCCCACGGCATAGCCGTTGCGAATGGGTTCCCAGAAGAAGACTTGCAAACCACGCACCGGGTCTTTGCCCAACAGCGCAAAAAGGATGACACCGATGACCACGGTACACAGCAGCGCCAGCAGCGGCGAGCCGTAGCTCCACAGGTGCGAGGGTTGGGGGCGCGCTTCCAATTTAAGCCTAGGCATGTTGCACCTCCCCCGCCTCTTCCCACAGTCCACTCATCCACTCATCCACTCGCCAATTCTTTCCACGGTTGCCTCCGCAATGGGCACGGTGGGTGAGAGTTTGCCGCGGGCAATCACATGCATCCGGTCGCACACTTCAAACAATTCGTCCAACTCCTCGCTGACCACCAGCACGGCGCAACCCGCATCACGCAGGGCCAAAATCTCACCACGGATCTGCGCGGCAGCGCCCACGTCCACCCCCCAAGTGGGTTGCGACACGATGAGTAGCCTGGGGTTGGCATCGATCTCACGGCCCACAATGAATTTTTGCAAATTGCCACCGGAGAGCGACCGCGCCGCAGCGCTCGGGCCGTTGGCTTTCACCTTGAATTCAGCGATCAGCCGCGCGGCGTGTGCCTGCAACATGCCCACCCGAATCCAGCCGCCGGCAAAGCGCGGCATGCTGATCGACTCGGTCCGTGTGAGCAGCAGGTTGTGCGCCAGGCTCAGCGTGGGCACTGCGCCACGGCCCAAGCGCTCTTCGGGCACAAAGTGCAGCCCCAGTGCGCGGCGCTTGCCTGGGTGCAGGTTGGATACATCAACATCACCCATATGGACACTCCCCCTCGGTGCACGACAGTCTTCACCCGACAAGGCGTAGAGCAACTCCTTTTGGCCATTGCCCGAGACACCGGCAATACCCACCACCTCGCCGGCACGCACATGCAAGTGGATGTTGTGCAAGTCCACGCCAAACTGGTCATCCCGCTCCAGGCTCAATCCCTTCACATGCATAACGGCAGCACCGGCTGACTTGGCCGCACGCTCCAGCAAGGGCGGCTCGGCACCAATCATCAAGCGCGAGAGGGATGCGTTGGACTCTTCTTGCGGGTTGCACACACCCGTGACCCGGCCAGCCCGCAGCACGGTGCAGGCGGTGCAGAGTTCACGGATTTCATGCAGTTTGTGGCTGATGTAGAGGATGCTGCAGCCCTCGCTGGAGAGCTTTTTCAACACCACAAACAGTTTCTCCACTGCCTGGGGGGTGAGCACTGACGTGGGCTCATCCAGAATCAACAATTCAGGCCGCGTGAGCAGCGCACGGATGATCTCCACCCGCTGCATCTCACCCACGCTCAGGGTGTGCACGGGCCGGGCCGGGTCAATGTCCAGGCCGTATTCGGTGGCCTTGTCTGTGATGCTGGCGGTGACATCCAGTAGCGAACGCAGCGAAGGGCCGCCCCGAGCAAGTTCAGCCCCCTCGGGGGGCAGCGCAGTACGCGCAGCGACAAGCGTGGGGGCCTTGTTCTGGGTCAGGCCCAGCCACACATTCTCGGCCACGGTCATGGTGTCAAACAAGTTGAAGTGCTGAAACACCATGCTGATGCCATTGGCCCGAGCCTCTTTGGGGTTGCGGATGTGGATAGGCTGCCCGTTGAACTGCACCTGCCCCGCGTCGGGCTTGACCGATCCGTAGATGATCTTCATCAGCGTGGATTTGCCTGCACCGTTTTCACCCAGCACGGCGTGTATTTGGCCCGGCATAACCGTAAGCGACACGTCACTATTGGCAATGACGCCGGGGTAGGCTTTGGTGATGCCGGTTAACTGGAGTCGTGGGATTTCCATTGGCTTACTTTACACGCTTGGTTTAGGGCAGCCAGCAATATTTGCGCCAAGTGCTGCGAATTTCATGCAACCAGCCCCAGCCGCCAACATCTGGCAGCCGCGCGCTTTGCGCAGGCGCGCAACTTGCTCTATGCTCAAGACCATGACGACAAAACCCCTGCGATTTCTGCGCCGCGGCGAGATTGTGACGCTGCCCGATGTTGACCCCAACCGCACTTTGTTGGAAGTGCTGCGCGAAGACCTGCACTGCACCTGCACCAAAGAGGGTTGCGGCGAGGGCGACTGCGGCGCTTGCACGGTGGTGGTGGCCGAAGCCAACGGCGCCGAGTTGAAATACAGCGCCATCAACAGTTGCATTCGCCTGGCCCACTCGATCGACGGCATGGCGCTGTGGACTGTGGAAGACATTTCGCCCGAGAGTCTGGGTAGCGAAGCGCCCTGTTCCGTGTCCTCCGCCCGCTACGCGGGCTCCCCCTTGACCTACGCAGAGCGCTCCACGACCCAAACTCCTTTACCCCTTCACCCGGTCCAGCAAGCCATGGTGACCTGCCACGGCTCGCAGTGCGGCTTTTGCACCCCCGGTTTTGTGATGAGCCTGTTTGGCCAGTACCAAAGCAAAGTCTGCAAAGGCCAACCCCTCACCCGCGCCGACGCGCAGGCCGCCTTGTCGGGCAACCTGTGCCGCTGCACCGGCTACCGCCCCATTCTGGACGCAGCGCAAGCCATGCAGACGCTGCCTCTGGTAACAGCCAACGAAACAGAATTGCTATCAAAATTAGAGCTACTTACGCACGTTCCTCGAGGGCTAGAGGCCAATTCTTCATACAAGTCCCCCCGCACGCTGGCAGAACTGCTGCGCCACCGCGCGCACCACCCCGATGCCCAGCTGGTCGCCGGCTGCACCGATGTGGGCCTGTGGGTCACCAAACAACACAAACAATTTGCCCAGGTGCTGGATGTGACCCAGGTGGCCGAGCTGCGCCGTGTGGAGCACTACCCGCACCACATCGCCATCGGCGCCGCAGTCACGCTGACCGACGCTTTTGCGGCGCTGGTGGCTGACCGCCCGCAACTGGCCGAGTTCGCCCGCCGTTTTGCCGGACTGCCTGTGCGCAACAGCGGCACGCTGGGCGGCAACGTGGCGAACGGCTCGCCCATTGGCGACTCCATGCCCCTGCTGATTACACTGGGTGCCAACGTAGTGCTGATGCACTGGAACGGCAAAAAGCCAGCCCACCGCGAACTGCCGCTGGAAGACCTGTACACCGGCTACCGCCAAAACGTGATGGCACCGGATGAGGTGCTGGCCTGGATCAAGGTGCCCAAGGCCACACCAACAGAATTCAGCCGTGTCTACAAGATCTCCAAACGCTTTGAAGACGACATCTCCGCCGTGTGCCTGGGCCTGAACCTGCACATCGTCGACGGCACCGTGCGCAGCGCGTCCATTGGCGCGGGCGGCGTGGCCGCCACACCCATGCGCGCACGCCAGACTGAGGCGGCATTGACTGGGCAGCCGTGGACGCAAGCCACGGTAGAACACGCGATACAAACCCTGCGGGCTGAATTCACACCCCTGTCTGACATGCGGGCGACGGCCCACTACCGCAGCACCGTGCTGGGCAATCTGCTGCAACGCTTCTGGCTGGAAAGCCAAGGCGAGGCAAGCACCGACTTGCGCCAGTTAGCACCTAGTGGTGATAGCGAGGTGGCAGCATGAAGCCACACACCCACGCAAAGCCGGCTGCGCAGGCCAGCGGAATATCGAGACCACACGAAAGTGCGGCGGCCCAGATCGCCGGTGCGGCCACCTACATTGACGACATCCCAGAGGTGCGCGGCACGCTGCACGCGGCACCCATTCTCTCAACACACGCGCACGGCAAGCTGCTGGGTGTGGATGCTTCGGCGGCACTGGCCATGCCCGGTGTGGTGGACGTGGTGCTGGCCAAAGACATTCCCGGCGACCCCATGCTGGCCGCATTTGCTGGTGATGAGCCGGTGTTTGCTATCGACACCGTGCAGCACATCGGCCAGGTGGTGGGCTTGGTCATCGCCCAGACAGTCATGCAAGCGCGCCGCGCCGCACGCAAGGTGCAACTGCACATAGAACCACTGCCCGCCATACTGACCGTGGCCGACGCGCTCAAGGCGCAAAGCTATGTGCTCCCCCCGGTCTTTGTGCGCCGGGGCGACGCGCAGGCCGCGCTGGCCACTGCCCAGAACCAGCTCGACGGCACGCTGGAAGTGGGTGGCCAAGAGCACTTTTATCTGGAGGGCCAGATTGCCTACGTGGTGCCGCAAGAGCAAAACCAGTGGCTTGCCTACAGCAGCACTCAGCACCCCGGCGAGGTGCAGCACTGGGTAGCACATGCGCTGCACGTGGACAACCACGCCGTGCGCGTGGAGTGCCGCCGCATGGGCGGTGGCTTTGGCGGCAAGGAAACCCAAGCCGGGCATCTGGCGGTGTGGGCCGCCATTGCAGCCAACAAGCTGCGCTGCCCGGTGAAGCTGCGGCTGGATCGTGATGACGACTTCATGGTCACCGGCAAGCGCCACCCTTTTGCCTATGAATACAGCGCCGGGTTTGATGACACCGGTCGGCTAACCGCGCTCCAGGTCATGATGGCTGCCAACTGTGGCTTCAGCGCTGATCTGTCGGGCCCAGTGGCAGACCGCGCCATCTTCCACACCGACAACGCCTACTACCTGCAAGACGTGGAGATCGCGTCCTACCGCTGCAAGACCAACACACAAAGCCATACCGCGTTTCGCGGCTTTGGCGGGCCGCAAGGCGTGATCCTGATCGAGGCCATCATGGGCGACATTGCCCGTCACCTAGGGCTGGACCCACTGGATGTGCGCATGCGCAACCTGTACAGCGACGAAGCTGTGGGCAACGCAGGCATCAAACGCGACACCACCCACTACGGCATGCGGGTGGAGGACAACATCCTCGCACCGCTGCTATTAAAATTAGAGCAGTCTGCGCACTATCGAAGAGGGCGGGAGGCCATTTTGGCTTGGAACGCCAGTCACAGCACCATCAAACGCGGCATCGCGATTACCCCAGTCAAGTTCGGCATCAGCTTCACTGCCACGCTGTTCAACCAAGCCGGTGCGCTGGTGCATGTGTACACCGATGGCAGCGTGCAGGTCAACCACGGCGGCACCGAGATGGGCCAAGGGCTGAACACCAAGGTGGCGCAAATCGTGGCCGATGAACTGGGCATTGGCTGTGAGCGCGTGCTATGCACCGCTAGTGATACCAGCAAGATACCCAACGCATCCGCCACCGCCGCCAGCGCGGGCACTGACCTTAATGGCCGCGCCGCCCAGTTTGCCGCTGCCCGCGTGCGCGAGAACCTGGCCGCGTTTGTCAGCGGACTCGACGGCTGCGGTGCCGGTGCGGTGCGGTTTGCGGGTGGGCAGGTCATGTCTCCAACTACCAGCCGCAGCTTTGACGAGGTAGTGAAACTGGCCTACGCCAACCGCATCCAGCTGTGGAGCGACGGCTTCTACCGCACACCCAAAATCCACTACGACAAGACCACCCTCACCGGCCGGCCTTTCTATTACTTTGCCTACGGAGCGGCCTGCACTGAGGTGGCCATCGACACCCTCACCGGCGAGAGCCGCGTGCTCAAAGTGGACATACTGCACGACGTGGGCCGCAGCATCAACCCCGCCATCGACGTGGGCCAGATCGAAGGCGGCTTTGTGCAAGGCATGGGCTGGCTCACCACCGAGCAACTGGTGTGGAACGACAAAGGCCTGCTCACCACGCACGCCCCGAGCACCTACAAGATTCCCACCGCGGGTGATGTGCCAGAACACTTCAAAGTAGACCTATGGCCCGAGCCCAACCGCGAAGACAACGTGTTCGGCAGCAAGGCCGTGGGCGAGCCGCCCTTTATGCTGGCGATCAGCGTGTATGAGGCGCTGCGGGATGCGATTGGGGCGGCAAATGCATCTACGGGGAAAGTCGGACCGGTGCGGCTGACGGCACCGGCTACGGCGGAGAATGTGTTGCGGGCATTGGAGGGGTGAGGGGCTGGGCATAATCCACCCCAGTTCATGGAGTTGATTGCAAACTCCTATCGTGACTGCCTGTAATGGGCGGTTTTGTTCCACATGGTTTATTTGCTGCGGGAGGTGGTGATGCTTTCCTCGAGCTATTGCTGCTCGGCTGATAGCCCCTGACTTTTAGAGCTTATGCACACTCCTGAGGCAGTTCCCACCACTATTGACAAAAATGGTCGGCCAGTTGAGGTCGGAAGCACCGTGCGTGTACTTTCTATCCCTACTGCAATTCTTGCACCTCTTGCGGCAAATGAGCGAGATCTCGTGCAATCCATGCTTCATGCGTGCTTTGAAGTTTACGAGGTCGATCAGTGGGGAAGAGCTTGGGTGGAGAAATGGTGGCAGGAGTCAGGAACAGATTCGATGTCCCATTCGCTGGCACTAGAGCCCAGTGAAATGGAAGTCGTCGCTGCTGTTTCGCTCTAACCCGCCAAACAGACACCACACCAAACCAGTCGCCTCAATGGGCGACTTGTACCCGTCGGCATATAGACCTTCATAACACCATGACCCAGCAGCAAATAATCTTTGTGGATATCGACGACACGATGGTCCGGTCCGTCGGCGTCAAGCGCATCCCCATGCCAGCCGTTATTGCGCAGGTCAGGCGACTGAAGTCAGAAGGTGCAACCTTGTATTTGTGGAGTTCTGGCGGTGCCGAATACTGCAAAACCACGGCGGTTGAGCTTGGCATTACCGATTGTTTCGATGGCTTCTTGCCAAAGCCTACAGCATACATTGACGACCAGCCCGTCCACGAGTGGCGATTTTGCAAGCATGTATATCCGTCGCAAGCGGAAAATGTTTGACGAAACCTGCAACGTCGGAGCCTGATGCACGCCAATCCTTAGCCCATTTCCGCAACCCCTATGAAATCACTCTACGACCGGGCTGTCTATGCCCTCATTGGCTTCTGCTTCGGCGCAGTCATTGCCGTGGTGCTTTGGTATCTCTACGACGCTGGATTCTCCAGGCGGTTCCATGCGCCAGAAATTCATATGCCACTGGCTGATTGGATCAAGTATGTGGGTGGCTTCTTCGCCTTGCTCGGTTTCATTTTCAAAGAAAACGCAGGCACTGCGGTGGGCTCCACCGTGAATGATGTGTACACCTACGAGGCGAACCGCAACGAAGATTTTGAGATACCCCATTGGCTCGTCGTTCCACTATTGATCGTGATTGCAGTGGTTGCCTACTGGTACTTCTCAAAAGCCCAATAAGCTTATAGACTGACCCGGGAGGCACTGTACAAAACCTTGCACCAAACTCACAAGCCCGCTTTGACACCCTCACCGGCGCGAGCCGTGTGCTTAAAGTGGACATACTCACTACATGGGCCAGATCGAAGGCGGCTTTGTGCAAGGCATGGGCTGGCTCACCACCGAGCAACTGGTGTGGAACGACAAAGGCCTGCTCACCACCCACGCGCCCAGCACCTACAAGATACCAACGGCGGGTGATGTGCCCGAACACTTCAAAGTAGACCTGTGGCCCGAGCCCAACCGCGAAGACAACGTGTACGGCAGCAAGGCCGTGGGCGAGCCACCGTTTATGCTGGCGATCAGCGTGTATGAGGCGCTACGGGATGCTATTGGGTCGGCAAATGCATCTGCGGGGAAAGTCGGACCTGTGCGGCTGACGGCACCGGCTACGGCCGAGAATGTGTTGCGGGCGTTGGTGGGGTGAGGGGTCTGCAATTTCCGCATTGGGGCGGAAGCGGACCTCCACGTCGGTGGTCCAAAACACTATAGTTCATAGCATGAGAAATCAATTGTTCATGAATCGTGTTGGTCAGTGTCGAATGATGCGACAAAAGCGTCTTGCTTTTCTGATCGCGTTCATGCCCTCGCTATGCTGGCCGTTGTCGTCCTTGTATGTGAGAAGCATGGAGGTGCAGTTTCAAATCGGAGGCGAGTCGTTGGTAGCCGCTGAACGAGCTAGGGTGGCTGATTTTGCGCACCAAATTATTGACCTCGGGCACTGCATCGAATCTGTATCGACAACAGGGTCAATTGAACTTAGTGAGCGACACAAAGGAGGAGATCGTGCGCTCGCAGTGCGACGTGCTGAACGAATTGCGACCCTCTTGCGAGTCAACGGAATTCAGAGCGTTGGCTCCTCAGCGCCGTCCGGTCCACCGTGGGTTCCAAACTGCGAGGGCGCTAGTAATGCCTGTGTTCAGATCGAAGTAGTGATGCAGCGACGTGGCTCACTGATGTGTCCGTGAGCGAACGACTCAACAAGTTTGAAAGACTGGAAATTGAGGTTGGTTCGCGATTGGCCTTCAATGAATGGCCGCTTTCGGAAATTGAGTAGGACCGCTATGCGTCTGAAGCAACCAGTCATGACGCAGCCCTGCTTTCCCCCTTTCCCACAATAGCCACTCCTCCCATCGCCCCCACGCGCATCCCACACCCACGCCTCTGCAACCCGTCGCAATGTGCGTGCGAGCGCATTCGACAAAACCTACATTCTCTTCAACGCGCCACAGTGGCACGCAACTTTGGAGAGACACATGAACACTTCTTTTACAAACCACGTGACAGCAATGATGATCGCCGGCTTGATGACCGTCGTTACCAGTGGATCAACCATCTTGTCTTTTGATGCCTTCGCCCAGACTGAAGCGCAAAATTACAACGCACCTGCACCGGCTGTCATCCAGTTGGACACCGTGACCATCACCGCAAAGGCTGTGCGCGAAGCGCGGTCCGCCTGATCACGCTTGGCGCACGTGCTGGGCCCAGTGCGGTGCATCCCCAAACGCTTGCTTGGTGTGTGCGATAAATAGTTGTGCTTTGGCAGCGTGCGAACGCCCCTTGAGGCGCACGGCGTAAATGCCAACATCTTGCTGTTTTGGCAGTTGCTGATTGGTAGCCGCAACCGCAGGAAACAGCAACTCCAACTCGCCCGACACCAGCTTATCGTGCACCAGCCAAGTTGCCAGGTGCACGATGCCCAAACCGGCCAACGCCGCCTGGAGCAGGGACTCTGTGTCATCGGTTCGCAAGCGCCCTTTCACGGGCAGCGGCTTGCCGCCATTGCACCCGGGAAAGGTCCACAAACCGCTGGGTGTACGCCCACTTGCCAGGTTGAGGCAACTGTGTTGCAGCAGGTCTGCTGGCGTAGTCGGGCGACCGTGTTCCTTGAGGTAGCGTGGGCTGGCGCATGCCACGCGGTGCAGCGGTGCGAGGCGTGTAGCCAGCAGATCGCTGTCGGGCAGCGCACCGATCCGAATGGCCACATCGGTGCGTTGGATCGATAGATCGATCCATTCGTCGCTAAGGTGCAGCTCCAATTCAATGTGGGGATGGCTGCGCAAAAAACTCGCCACCACCGGCACCATGTGGCGCCGACCAAAAGCGGTTGGCGCGGTCACCGATAGCAAGCCACGCGGCTCTGCCTGTGCGTCCAACAACGATGCGCGCGCGTCTGCCAGCTCAGAGGCAATCGTCTGTGCTCGGGGCAAAAACTGTTCGCCCGCATCGGTGAGCAGTAAACGGCGGGAGCTGCGTTGAAACAAGCTCACCCCTAGCGACTTCTCCAGCGCATCCACTTGGCGCGAAACCGAAGACACGGCCACGTTGTGCTGTTTTGCAGCGGCAGAGAAGGTACCCGCCTGGGCCACATCGATAAACGCCTGAATGTTTTCCAGCATATCTCTTTCTTTGCTCAAAACGCAATATGAGTTTGCGAACAGGATGATTGTTGCATTCTACGCAAACAAACACAATGCAGCCATCACCAACTCTTACGAAAGTCCTTTATGTCCACATTCACTCCATCAAAACTCGTCCGCAGCCTGGCCGTGGCGTCTCTCATGGCAGCGCCACTCTTCGGCACTGGTCTCGCCCATGCTGCCGATGGCCCTTCGCCATTGGGCATCACATTCACGGCGGAGCAAGCCTACCCCGAAGGCATTGCGTGGCACCCCGTGCAAAAGGTTTTCTTCGTGAGTTCTGTGCATACGGGTGTTATTGGCAAGGTGACGCCGCAGGGCACTTACACGCCGTTCATTCAGGACGAGAAGCTGGTCGCCAGCGTGGGGCTGGCAATGGACACCAAGCGCAATCTTTTATGGGCAGCCATTGGCGACCTCGGTGCATCCACGCGCAGCACCCCAGACACTGCCTACAAGCTGGCTGCAGTGGCCGCATACGACGCAACAACCGGTGAGCGACGCGCCTACCATGACCTGGGTAAGCTGGCAGAGGGTGGCCACTTTGCCAACGACCTGACGGTGGACGCTGCCAGCAACCTGTATGTAACGGACAGCTTTGCACCGGTCATTTATCGTGTAACCCCAGATGGCCAAGCCAGTGTGTTTGCCAAGAGCGATCTATTCAAGGGTGAAGGCTTTAACTTGAACGGCATCGTCGCGCACCCGGATGGCTACCTGCTGGTTGCCAAGTACAACAGTGGCGAGATCTTCCGCATCAGCACCCGCAATGCCAACGATATGCATGTGGTGAAGCTGCCAGACGCAATCAAAGGCGCTGACGGCTTGCTGCTGCGCGACAAGAACCATTTGGTCGTGGTGCAAAACGCGGGCAATGACCAGGTGGTGGAGTTGGTGTCTAAAGACGGATGGACCACTGCCACACTACAAACCACACGCAAAACTGCGTACTCCTTTCCAACCACTGCGGCAAAGGTGGGAAAGGATATCTACGTGGTGAATTCCCGCCTGGATACGTTGTTGGCAAAGGATGCCCCCAAGATTAGCCAATACTTGCTACAGAAGTACTAGGCAATGCCGATATAGGTGTCAGGACCTTCTATTGAATAGGCTTAGCGTTATGACAACATCCCTGTTGCAACAAAGACCGACCGCCCAGCTTGAGCTTTTGTGCTGGAGCCGGCAGTTGGTCAAGCCCCGTTTTGACGAGGTTTCGGCATTGCGCTTTGTATCCAATGCAATGGTGGCATTGCGTGATGCCAAAAAGACGGACCTGAGCCCTATTGGCCGCTACTTGATTGCGCATGAGGGCATTTTTGCGCTGTGCCTGGGCACGCTCTACCTGCACGGCGTGCTGCCACGACAAAGTGCGACCAGTCGCACGATGGCGATCCAGTTGGCATTTGAGCTGCTGGACATGACTGTCCACGACTTGCACCACATCTTGTCGGAAAACCGGCACCTAGAAGCGATTGCAGATCTGCCAGATGCACCCATGGAGGAACCCCAGGTGCGCGGGCTTGTGGCCATGGGCGACCGAGCCATGGGGCAAGCACGACTGGTCTACCCGGATTGTTTTGACTAGCCGGTCCTGCTGCACACCGCAAACATGGCAGACAATCTGGGCATTTTTCCAAATGCCCTTGGGTCCATTCCATGACTGCCACCACACCTGCCAACACGACAGATTTACTCCCGCGTATTGAAATTGAATCTGCACCCAGCCCCACAGCGGCCGTTATCTGGTTGCATGGCCTGGGCGCCGATGGCAATGACTTTGCAAGCCTGGTGCCGCAGCTCAATTTAGCCGGCTGCCCCGCTATCCGATTCGTCTTTCCCCATGCTCCGAGCATGCCCATCACGCTGAACAACGGCTATGTCATGCCCGCGTGGTATGACCTGGCAAACCTGAATTTGATTGACCGCCAGGATGCAGCCGGCATTCAAAAATCCGAGCGCGCCATTGCCGCCCTGATAGACCACGAGGTGGCCCGTGGCATACCGTATGAAAGCATTGTGCTGGCCGGCTTTAGCCAGGGCTGTGCGATGGCGCTGCATACCGGGCTGCGCCTGCCGCACCGGCTGGCGGGCATCATGGCGCTGTCAGGCTACCTGCCGCTGGCTGACCGCTTTGCCAGCGAACGCACGCAGGCCAATGCCACCACACCCATCTTCATGGCGCATGGCACGCAAGACCCGGTGGTGGTGCTGGCCCGGGGCGAAGATTCACGCAAAGCCCTGGCCGCGCTGGGCCACCCTGTTCAGTGGCACACCTACCCTATGCCGCACAGCGTGCATCCGCGTGAGGTTGCCGACATATCGGCGTTTTTGAAGCAGGTTTTGAGAAGTGATGCCCCCACGTGAGTGAGAGCACCCGACCGCTAGTTCTGGGCATTGACTTTGGCACCTCCAACTCTGCCGCCGCGCTGATTGGTGCGGATGGCCAGATGCACACCATTGCACTGGATGGCGCGCGCGCAGAGATGCCGACTGCGCTGTTCTTTGCCAGTGAGACGCATACCGTGCTGTACGGCGCAGAGGCCATGCAGGCCTATCTGGCAGGCACGGAAGGACGCTTGCTGCGCTCCCTGAAAAGCCTGCTGGGCAGCGGCCTGATGGACGAGTACACCGCCGTCAATGGCCAGAGCATTCGCTTCTTTGACATCGTGGTGCTGTTCTTCAAAGAGCTCAAGCGCCGTTGCGAAGCACAGGTGGGCCAGCCACTGACCCATGCCATGCTGGGTCGCCCCGTGCACTTTGTGGACGACAGCCCCGAGCGCGATGCGCTGGCACAGGCCACCCTGGGCCGCGCCGCGCAAGAGGCCGGGTTCACCCACATCAGCTTCCAGCTCGAACCCATTGCCGCCGCGCTGGACTACGAACAGCGTGTGCAGCAAGAGACCTCTGCCCTGGTGGTGGACATAGGCGGCGGTACGTCCGACTTCACCGTTATCCGGCTCAACCCCGCCCGCAGCGCTCTGAGCGACCGCACCGCCGACATTCTGGCCACCACCGGTGTGCACATCGGTGGAACCGACTTTGACCGCCTGCTCGACCTGTCCACGGTTATGCCGTTGCTGGGCTACAAGCACATCGGAACGGGTGGCCGCCCTGTGCCTAACAGCGTGTTTTTTGATCTTTCGACCTGGCACCTGATCCACCAGGCCTACACCCGCAAGGCCATGCACTTTGCCAAAGAGCTGTGGACTGATTTTGTAGACCAGCCCCTGCACGACCGGCTGATGAACGCGCTGGAAGGCCAGCATGGCCACCGCATGCTGAGCCGTGTCGAGGCGGCCAAAATCAGTTGCTCTGTCACGGGCAATGATGTGCTGGTGGACCTGGACTTTTTGGGTGCGATGGGTGGCGGCCCCAGCGAGGCGCTGACTGCCACAGTTACCGCGTCTACCATGACAGACACCCTGCAGCAGGCCTTGGCCCAGGTGGTGGTCTGTGCGCAGGCGTGCGTGCAGCGTGCAGGCCTCTCAGGCGTGGATGCCGTTTACCTCACAGGCGGCTCATCCGCCCTACGCCCGCTCATGCTGGCCTTGCGCACCGCCATGCCCGATGCTTTGATGGTTGAGGGCAACCGCTTTGGCGGCGTAGCGGCTGGCCTGGCCTATGCTGGCGCCGCGTGGGAGGTGTAGACTCTCGTTGAATATGCTATTGTTTTGGTAGCAACTTACGCATATTCCACGAGGGCTACCACCTCATTTCATTACACATCGTTTTGCAACATGCCGCCCCACCCGCCTGACACGTCCCTCTGGCACCAGCTGCCCCACGCACCCCAGCCGGGCACGGCCCTGGGCAATGTGGACGCACTGCCCGACGGGCAACCCATGTTGCGCGAGCTGGATACTGGCGGTGGCCCCACGCAGCCTTTTCGCATGCTGCTCTTGCGCAGTGGGTCCGACGTCAAGGCATTTGTAAACCGCTGCGCGCACTTTGGTGTGCCGCTGGCCGCCAAACAGTCGCAACTGATTTACCAGCCCCACACCAGCATTACCTGCAACGTGCACTACGCGCGCTACCGCTGGGCGGATGGCACCTGTGAGTCGGGCGAATGCGCGGGCGAGGCACTGGTTGCGGTGCCGCTTGCCCTATCGGCCGACGGGCAATTGACCATCGGCCTTTAGGCGCGGCGGCTGATGCGTGCGCCCAGGCCCAGCAGCTTTTCTTCTACGCGCTCGTAGCCGCGTTCAATCATGTTGGCGTTTTGCACGGTGCTCTTGCCGGTGGCGCAGAGTGCGGCACCCAAGAGTGCCATACCGGCGCGAATATCAGGAGACACCATGGTGGTGCCGCGCAACCGCGACTTGCCGCTGATGACCACCCGGTGCGGGTCACACACCACGGCATTGGCTCCCATGCCAATCAGGCGGTCCACAAAGTACAGGCGCGACTCAAACATCTTTTCAAAGAACAGCACATTGCCTTCTACCTGTGTGGCCAGGGTGATCATGCAGCTCATTTGGTCGGTGGCAAATTGGGGCCAGGGGCCGTCGCCGATCACCGGCATGGAACCATCGTAGTCGCGCAGTACACGCAGCTCCTGGTTGGCAGGCAAGAAAATGTGGTCTTTGTACAGCTCAATCTTGACACCCAGCGTGGCAAATACGCGCTTGCACATCCAGTAGGAATGCAGGTCGGTACCCTCCACCTTGATCTCGCCACCTGTGGCAGCCGCCAGCGCCAGGTAAGACGCGGCTTCAATATGGTCGTGGCACACCTGGTGGGTGGTTCCGCCGAGTGAATCGACGCCGTCGATGTTGAGCTGATTGGTGCCAATGCCGCTGATCTTGGCACCCATGCTGTTGAGCATGTGGGCCAGGTCTTGCACATGCGGTTCGCTGGCAGCATTGCGGATGATGGTGTGGCCCTGGCTGATAGCCGCGGCCATCAAAATATGTTCGGTGCCCGTGACAGACGGCTCATCAAAGAACAAATCTGCACCATGCAGGCCGTTTGGTACTGCAAAGTCGTAGCTGTCGCCCAGTTCAACAGTGGAACCCAATTTTTGCAAGCCATAGAAATGCGTATCCAGGCGGCGCCGACCAATGACATCGCCACCCGGAGGGAACAACTTCGCCTTGCCCATGCGGTGCAACAGCGGGGCCACACACAGGATGGAGGTGCGCACTTTGTTGCACAACTCCCGGCTAATTTCACTGGTGGTGACGCTGGCTACATGCACGCTAATGCGCTCGCCACTGCGCTCCACTTTGCCACCTAAGGCGACGATGACATCGAGCATATGGCGCACGTCAATGATGTCGGGAACGTTGTCGAGCACCACCTCCTGATCGGTCAGGATGCAGGCCGCAATCATCGGCAAGATGGCGTTTTTGTTGCCGGAAGCACGCACAGTACCGCGCAAGGGTACGCCGCCTTCTATTTCGAATGTTGACATGGGTGGGAATGGAGGGTGCAAAGAGGACGGATTTTGCCACGTCAGGCACGGCCGTCTGGCGCGTCGTAGCGATAGCCTACTCCATGGACTGTGCCGATGATGGCGGGTGCCTTGGGGTCACGTTCGATGAGTTTGCGCAGCTTGGAGATATGCTGATCCAGCGTACGGCTGTTGGGAAAGTAATCGCGCCCCCAGCAGTGGTTGAACAGGCTGTCCCGATCCACCACCTGGCCTTGCTTTTGCAGCAGGTATTGCAAAACTTTGACATCGCGCAGGCTCAGGTCCATTTGGGTATCGCCCCGGCGGGCCCGCAACTGGGACGGAAAGAGCTCCAAGTCGCCCAGCCAGACGGATTCAATGGCGAGCTCCGCAACAGGCTGGCGCACCAGCGTGCGGCGGGTCACCGCGCGGATGCGGGCTACTACCTCGCGCACGCCAAAGGGCTTCATGATGTAGTCATCCGCGCCCAATTCCAAGCCAATGACGCGGTCGATCTCTTCGGACTTGGCGCTGATAAAAATGACTGGCACGTCAGCGTCCACACGGCGTATCTCGCGGCACACAGCGTAGCCATCGCGCTTGGGCATCATGATGTCCAGTAGCACCAGCTGCGGGCGCTGCGCCAGAAATAGGGCCACGGCTTGCTCTCCATCGTTGGCCAGTAGCGGTGTGTAGCCCTCGGCGGCTACTACATCCCGCAGGCCTTCGCCAATATGCAGGTCGTCTTCGGCGATCAGAACTTTCATACTTGTGGCTCCACAGCAGCTGTGCGCAAGGTGACGAGAAAGCACGCACCCGTAGGCACGCGGCCAGCGCCGTTCACACCCACGCGACCCACATCACACAGCGTGACATCGCCACCGTGTTGGCGCGCCAATTGGCGGGCAATGTCCAACCCTATACCGGTACCCGCAACGCCATCGGTCAGCTTGGAGCTAACCCGGTAAAACGGCTCGAATACGCGTGCACGCTCGCGCTCTGCAATGCCGGGGCCAAAGTCACGCACGGTGATGGTGCTGATGCCGTCGGCCTGAGTGGTGGTGATGTGCACCGCGCCGCCACTGGAGGCGTATTTTTCAGCGTTGCTCAGCAAGTTGTTCAAAATTTGCTCCAGTGCTTGTGCATCGAGCATGACCATGCCACCTTCGTGACCTTCGCCACTGTCGCCGTTGTCACATTCCACGGTCATGTGCTTGGCGTCCAGCGCAGGCTTGAAGGCGGCAACGCAGCGCTGCACCACTTCGTCTACCCGGCCCGGCTGCAGGGCCAGTGTGAACTGGGCTTTTTGAAACTGGCCCAAGCGCAGCACATTGGCAATCAAGCGAGACAGGCGCAGGCTCTCGGCGGTGATCACGCCCAGGTATTTGTGTGCCTTGCGGTTGCTATCGGGTCTATCGGGCGCGTTTCTCGGCACACCGCTTTCTTGTGCCGCATCGTCACCGGCTGGCTCCAATTCGCCTTCCAGTAGCTCGGCATATAGGCGGATATTGGTCAAGGGGGTTTTTAATTCGTGCGACACCTGGTTCACAAAATTGACGCGCTGTTGGGCCAAGCGAACTTCACGGCTGTGCTCTCGGTATAAGTACCAAGCCAGGCCACTCAGTGCAACGGCCAGCCCCAGCAACGCCAACGCTGCCGCCCAGTTGCTGGCCGCAGCGCCGCCACCAATTGCAGGGCCAAAGTACTCCAGCTTCCAGGTACCCAGCGGGTGGCTGAGCGGGCGCATGGCCAAGCTCTTCTCCTTTTCACCAGGGCGGTAGTCGCCCCACTCGTAGACGGTTTGGCCATTGCCATTGATCAGGCGCGTGCTGGTGGATTCACCTGCAGTGGCAAATGCAGCGGTGGATGGCAACAATGCAATGATGTCGGACACCAGCGCTACCGGCGACAGCTCCAGCCCCACCAAGCGACCCTGCGTATCGCGCAGCCAGAAGATGTGGTGCAGCTCTGCGTTCCAGTGCCAGGTGTACCAACCCGATTGCGCCGGTCCCGCATCTGCGCTGGCAGAGCTTGCCACCTCCGCACTATCTGCCACGGCACGCTTGGAAAAGCTCTGATAACCCGACAGCTTTGCCACCAAGCTGCTGGACGTGCCAGACGCCGCCACCGCCAGCGCTGCGCCTTGGGTGAGCAGGCTTGGGTTGTCCCAAATGGCAGCGGTGCGCTGCATGAATTGCTTGTCTGCCTCGCTGAGCACAGCACCCGGCACGGGATACACGCGTTTGCCGTCTGCGCCCAAGACCAGTACCTGTTGCACCAGCCCCAGTTCTTGCGGCAAATTTTTGAACGCCTGCGTGTCCAACTGGCGGCCTTGCAGTCGGTTCAACCATTCGTCTTGCAGCGCACGAAAGTAGGCATTGACTGCGTCGTCCACCGTGCCCAGTTGCGTTTGCACCAGCGCCTGGACCTGTGCGGCGGCCACCTGCTGTTCGTTGTGCACCATGCGCAAGCCCAGCCACGCAAACAGACCCACCGGCAGCAGCACGATCAACAGCAAAATGGCAGCAGCTTTTCTTTGCAAAACGCGTTCCTGTGGGTCTATTTTTGTTGTTTCTCTAGCCTGTACTGATCAGCCTTCATGGACTTGCGCAACAGGTTGAGCTCGCCACTGTCCTTGGAGTCTATTTTGTCGGCTTGCACCTTGGTTTCAGCCTCCATTTGCATCAATGCTGGTGCCGGTGCAGCGGCGCTTCCCAAGCTCACTGATTTCTCTTTCAAATACCCGGCATTCTCCGTCATGGCCTTCTTGGCCTCTTCGACCTTGCCCGCATCGCGCAGGCGCAGCGCATCTTTGTTGCGCTCATTGGCAACCTGCTGCACCGCAGAGACCATGGCCTTCTTGTCGGTGGCACTGGCAACGGCTTCTGCCGAATCACTGAAGCTGATGCTCACGGGCCTGTGCATGCGCTCACTGGATTTGCTCAGCATATTCAGGTAACCCACCTCCACGTCAGCCACCGGCATATTCAGGCCTGCCTTGCGGGCGGGCACTTCGACCTCCAGCACCACGTATTTCTCTTGCTGGCTGTAGAGCTGGTTCATGCGCAAGCGCACCACGCCATCGGTGATTTCACCTTCGCGACCCAAAATACGAATGGGGCGTATACCTGCCTTCAGGCGAATGGTGACCTCGACTTCTTGCGCCACCACCGAGCCCACATCGCCAAACTCACGCTGGAAGACGCGCACCAGATCACGGGTGTTCTCTACAAACGCGTGGTTGCCATCGCTAAAGGCGGCCAGTTGCGTCATGAGGTCTTCGTTATAGTCCGCGCCCAATCCAATGGTGGTGACGCTAATGCCCTGACGTGCCAGCATGGCGCCAAGTTGGCCCAACTCTGCAGGCGAGCTAGGCCCATGATTGGCCTGGCCGTCTGACAGCAAAATCACCCGGTTCACGCGGGTTTTGTCCAAAAACTTGCGCACTTCGGCAGCACCCTTGCTCACCCCCGCAAACAAGCCCGTACCCCCTGCAACACGAATGCCTTGAATAGCCTGTGCGATACGTTCCTTGTCTGACACTTTGGTGGCAGGCGTCACCACTTCGACGGTGTTGTCAAACGCGACGATGGCCACAATGTCGTTGGACTGCAAACTGTTCACCGCCATGATGGCGGCCTCCTTGGCGCGTGCAATACGGTCGCCGGACATGGACCCGGACTTGTCGATGACGATAGCCACATTGGCCGGTGGCCGATCGCCCTGCGCCTGCAGCTCAAATCCGGTCAAGGCGACTTTGAGGAACGCAGTTTGGGAGCGCCCTGCCTGCACGATGGGTGTAGCCAGTCGGGCTTCGAAGTCGATGGACTTAGCCTGAACAGGGAAGGCCAGGAACGTGACCGATGCAGTGGCCGCTGCAATCGACAGTGCCAACGTGCGCCGCAAGCGATGGACAAGATTTTTCATTTCAGGACTCCGTAGAAAGTGGATGGCAACCGATGCAGGTTGGTGGATCCAGTTTCTGAGAGGCGCGCCATGGCTTGGTGAGATCGTTGGGAGAAATTTGTAAAAAATTTGTAGTGTGGGCACGTGCGAACGCTCGGCAGGAGATCGTTCAGCATCAAATAAGCCTCCAGCCCTCGTGGAACGTGCGTAACCAGCTATTTTATTTATAGCATACAACAGACATACAAAAACCCCGCAGTTGCCTCTGCAGTTTGACGGCTGCAAGGCAAAGCTGCGGGGGCTGGGCAAGTGCTTTTGTGCGAATACGCTGTGTAATTGCTACGGCGCGCAGGCCAGTGCGCCCATAGCCCGTCCGTCGGACGCGGCAGCGCAGGCCGCTGACCCTGCCTTGGGGCGAAAGTCTTTTGCGCTCACATTGGTTAGTTGCGCCGAGGCCTTCTTGGAATGTGTATCTTTAGCGTGCGTCGTCCGCCAAGTGGACCAGTCTATATTGGTAGCGTACCAACCAAAACCAAACACATACGCGAAAGACGAGTCAATGAGGTTGTAGTCGAATCGTCCTTCGGCGCTGAGTGTCTTGTTTTGGGACGAGAGGTCGACTGTGTTGTCTGCGAATTTGCAGTTGATGGACTCGTAAGCGTATCTGTCGTTGGTAATGATGTTGTCGCGGATGATGAAGTTTTTGCTCTGCACATCGCCCACCACGCAGCCAAAAACAATGCTGCCGGTCAGGGTGTTGTGTCGGATATCAATGTCTCGTATGTATCCTGGTTGGGCACCCACGACCACACCACCATTCAATATGTTCCAAGAGACTTCAATCCGGTCTTGGGTGTACTGGCTGGACAGATGAATCGACGCGTCGGTGCAATCATGGAAATAGTTGCCACGAAATGTATTGCGCTGGCCGTTGTCCTTGTCTTTGAAGCAGGACCCGTCAATCGCCCACACCTCGTTGTTCTCGACCAATGCGCTACGCACGTTGTACATAACGGAAGCGCCACCGTGGTAGTTGGCCGTGTAGTCACCATGCAGGCCAGAACCCCGGTCAAACAGGTCATGGAACGTGTTGTCCTGAATGATGATGCGGTCGTAGTATTGGTTGTCTGCAAAGAAGATGAACGACGGGTTTTCGGACTGACTGGGGTCGTACAAGTGGTGCATGTGGTTGCGGCGAAAGACCAGGTCGCTCTGATTGCCGTCCACGTGGAATCCGTGTCCACTGAAGTTGTAGAGTTCCAAGCCTTCCACCCATGTCCGAGACACCCTGGGGTTGATATTGGTGTAGTTCAAATCGATGGCGGGCATGGTGTCACCGGGGTATCCGACGATGCGGGTGATCTTGCCATTCACAAAATCAAACCCGCCTAGGTAGTTGCCACCGCGTACGTAGAGGGTATCGCCGGTTGCGCCCTTGTTGAGGGCATTGGAAATGGTTTTCCACGGATTGGCAATGGTTCCGTTGCCCGTTGTGTCATTTCCAGTAGGCGACACAAAGTAAAACCCGGTATTGGTGACCTGTACGCTCAAGGTTTGATCGATGGACGAACCCAAGGAGTCCGTAGCGCGCAGCTTGATGGCAATAGGGCTTGCTGCACTGGCGGGTGCCGTCCATGTTATTTCACCAGTTGACGCAGCAATCGTCAGTCCAGCGGGGCCGGACACGACAGAGTAGGTGTAGGGTGCCTGCCCGCCAATCACACCGACCCGGTACCGGTAGGGAACACTGGGATACGCGGTGGCGGGGCCCCAACTAATGATCTCCACTGGGCCGATCACCGAGATCGGGTAGCCACCAGTTGGCGCCACTGAGGTGGTCGTAGTGCCGCTGCCGGTTCCTGTAACTGTGCCGCTGCCAGTCGTTGTGGGCGTAGGCGTAGGCGTTGGCGTTGGCGTTGGCGTTGGTGTTGGCGT